>JGI24698J34947_10000446_pt1 | contig 19121 bp, 10 predicted proteins | sample TergutMp193P3_FD_34947 | JGI IMG/M metagenome (IMG submission 34947) | reverse complement strand
CCAAACCATTTTTCAAAAATAATATATTTTTCGATTTGATTATCTCTTAAGGCTGCTATAAGTGTATCAAATAGCTTTTGATTGTTTAACATAGTTTCACGAATTTTATTTTTAATTAATCTTGCATTATTTTCATTTATCTGATCATTCGATAAACAAGCATCCAACTGTTTCAATCTCTCGTTTGATTCAGCGAAATATTTTTTATCCTTCTTGAAAAAGTAATATTTTATATGGCGAGGGCGATCCCTGTTTACTAAATCGTTTAAAGTCCTGATTGTTTTGGCATAATTATTGAATTCCTCCATTTTAGGGGAATTTCCCAATGTATAGGCAAAGACTGATGCATTAATGGTATAGCTATTCATCTTTTTCGCTTTCATCCATCTTTTTTATTGTTTCGTCCATTATTTTATTGGAGATTTTATGCGATTCATCAAAAAAATCCTCCGGCCAATCATGCGGCGCGGCAAATTCATTAATATCCATGTCATCAAAACTGGTAATGCCATCCCGTTTGGTAGCAAAGTATATTTTTATTTTTTTATGTAGCGGTTTATCAAGAGGGGACCTTACAATACGGTAACGCAGTTGCTCAATCATGTATTCGCTGTGGGTTTCAATCAGGCATTGCCGCCCAGAAAGGGCCATTGCGATGAAGAAATCAGCCAGCCGTGATTGCATTTTTGGGTGAAGGTGCAATTCCGGCTGTTCAATGATTATAGTTGAACCGGGAGCCGCTGAAAGACAAATTACAAGGATGGGAAGAACCTGGCTTACACCCGTACCGAGCTGGGGTATCGCGAATTCATTCTTGTCAACAGTCAATATTATCTCAAGTTTTTCAGCTCCCAAATTTTTTGTCCGGAAATTATCTGAAAGGTTTATGTAATGTAGCCATTCATACAGGGCATCAGAAAACATCTTTTTCGGGAGGGTTTTCCTTTCGTGTGACTCAAGATCATTGGGAGAAAAATAATTTTCGATTTCTATTCGCTCTTCATTCAAACGATGAATGACCGCCGCAGTATATTTACCTTTGGGATCAATTGCAATGCCGGAAGATATACGGGTATATTCCCACTGGGGATCTTCACGTAAAGGCCCAAGATATTTTATTTTGGAATAGAAAAAATCAAACAGCCAATCCCGTGTTTCTTTCAGCCTGCGTGGTAAAGCAAGTTCTTCAAAGGTATGAGGACTTTCTTTAATGAAATCTTCTTTGAATCTATCTTTATTTAAAAAGTCAATGATTTTTTCCTTTTCATGATCATCGAATGCCGACAAGTCTTCATACCAACCCGCGAGCCGGTATTCAAGAGTTTCTTTTTCGCTGGTTTTAGTATTAGAATCTATAAAAATCTCCTGATTCCAGAATTTTTTGATAATATCCCTGCCCGGAGAGTTGTCAAAGTATTTAATTAAGAAACCGAAAAATACAGAATAAAACTTATTCAATATAAAATTGTTTTCGTATTGCTCATGTCCCCTCCCTGTGTTCCTTCGTATACATTTTTTCACATAATCATTGGCTTGTTCTTTTCCAGATAATTTCTCATCAGGCAGATCTGTGAGAATTTTAACAAATAAATCAGCTACTCTTTTTGTAAACTTATCNTCAANAAGAAGCATTAGCGATAAACAATCAGGTAAAAAAGAATTGGAGTATCTTACTAAATAGACAGTAAACTTGTCAAATTCCGGCTTAATAAAATAATCAGGTATGTAAAATTCATTTAAAGATACAGCGTCTATTGCTTCCATAAATTTAAAAGATGATGGATCCGCATAAATTGCAAGGGGAAGTTTTAAGTATATGACATTTTTGTCTGTTTTATCTTCCCTGCTTTCCATGGAGAAGGTATAAACCATACATCTACCGGTAAAAGACTCCACAATGGGAGGCTGCAGACTGGGACCAAACTCAAACTCATAATGTATCTGTTTTTCTGGTTTATCCTCTTCTGGTAAAATATTAAACTTTACTCCTATCACATTCTTATTTTCTTTCATCATTATTTTCGACTTTATAAAATAAATAGAGGCAAATTCTTTTTCTGCGTTTTTACAATAAATTTGTTCAAAATCCCTGAGGTTTATCAAGGGGCCATCCAGGGAAATTACCAGCCCATCCTCATTTCTCACAGACTGCACCAGCATGACTATAGACTGTAAAAAAGAGCTTTTACCGCTGGAGTTTACGCCGGTAAACACGGTAAGCGGCGCCAAATCCAGGTCAGCTTCGCGAATGGATTTGAAGTTTTTCAGGCCCCATTTGGTTATCACGGTTTTACCTCTAAAAAATTTTTCGGGATATATGCTACCAATACCTGAAAAACATGGGACTTAATGGTTTCAGCGGAAATTTTTTCCATTCTTTTTACTCTTTGCCTTTACACTATTGATTTATCATATTATAAAGACATACAATTGTCAAATAACATTGCGATTCTTTGTCTCATAAATCCACGAATGTGGGTTGCCTTTCTCTCCCTTGACAAACAAATCTCCTTTACCTACCGTTAAGAAATGCCAACTGGTGTCTTTTCTGTCCTGCCCGGGAATTTTTTCTCCCTCCTCGCGAGCGTAAACCGTGAACACTACGCCGCCCTATTGGTGCTGTATTACCGGCTTTTTCAGGAGAATACGCGGGGGCTTGAACGTGAATTGGTAGTCCGGGAATTCATGAACTACATTGCCCTGCACAGGGACAGTCTGGCGGAAGAGTCAGATGATACATCTGGCGATGAGACACCGGGCGATGAAGCCAGGATCGAAGATAGCGTCACCGACGGCCACACTGACGAGCGTACCCTTGCGAGCCGTTTCTTAAAGCGGCTCATTAACGCAGGCTGGCTTGGCGAGGAAACCCTTGCGGATTTCACGAAGGTCATCAACATCACCGCATGGGGAAAGCCGTTTATGAAAGCCCTGACGGATGTTGACGGCGGCCTTAAAACCGAGTACGAAAGTCATGTTGTCACCGTCTATTCCCTGCTCTGCGGTGAGACGATTAAGAACGACGGTCATCACGCGGTGCTCAGGGCACACGAGGAAGCCCGCTCGCTCATTGACTCGCTCAAGGTTTTATCCCAAAGCATCAAAGGCTATTACGACAAACTCAACGCCGAGGCGGTCCGCTCAAAGGCCGCATTGGTACTACACGAGCATTACGACCTGTATGCCGGGGAAGTTCTTGACAGGGCCTACAAGAGGCTCAAAACTTCGGACAATGTTTCCCGCTACCGCCAGAGTATTTTCAAACAGGCGGCGGAACTGCTACGTGACGAAGAATGGCTAGATACAAGCGCGGGCAAGTATATGCGTATACTTCAAATCAGCCGGGAGGAGTGCAGGGAAAAGCTGAAATTTATGCTGGAAGAGATCCGCGACGATCTCCGCTCGGTAGACCCGTTGGAGGATGAAATAGACAGGAGAAATGCGGCATATTCCCGGTCCAGTACCGAGATCGTCAAAGCCTACATTGAACCCGACAGCACCGTGGCGGGGAAAATCGGAATGTTGATAAAAGCGATTCATGACGGAAACGACGAAGTTCGCTCGGGGATTACCCATGGTCTTTACCGCGTCAGTTTCCTTTCTCCCTCTACCTTGGCCTTCCGGTTCCGCAGGGACGAAGAGGATTTCAGCGCCGTCTCTTTAAAACATGACCTTGAAGCCCTTAGTGAGACCGAAAAGGAATTTATGGAGCGCATGAGGCGGCGGCTTTCCATAAAAAAAATAGGCGCATGGCTTGACAAACAGGGTGGCAAGGAAAAGGTACTCATCCCGGAGGAACTTATAACTGGGGAAGAAGCCTATATCCGTTTTGTGTACGCACTGCTCTACGGCGATTCCCGCAGCAATTTCAGTTACACAATTGAAGAGAAGGATGAAACAACGTCAGGATCGGTGAGAGCCGCGGACTATGTGGTTCCTGATATACGCTTCCGTAGGCACAGCCGGGACGGCAGTGCCGTGGGACAAAAAGCATGAACCGGGATNTTGACGCCCTTCCCCTGATACGGGATCTTACCAGCGACGAGTTTGAACGCTTTAAAACGGCGCTTCATGTTCTAACCTCAAAGACCTTCATCATCCGCGGCATCGACAAGGAGCGGGAACTCTACGATTTTACCATCCGAAACATCGCCCTCTTCGAAGCCTGGTTTTCCTGCATGGACGCTATTCTGGTACGGGATGAAAGNCTCGGGGTTATTGCGTTCCGTGGTTCGGGAAACACCCGTTTGCATTTTTCAAAGGATGAAATCTGCGCGGTCCTTGTCCTGCGTCTCCTCTATGAAGATAAAAGATTTGATGTTTCCCTCACCAAATTTCCTGTGGTGAGCATCAGGGATTTTCAGGATAAGTACAACGCCATGACCGGAGAGGAAATCAAAAAAACCGCTCTTCTCAAAGTCCTGACCCGGCTTTCTTCCTGTAAACTGATTTCCGTGGTCTCCCAGGATTATTCGGATCCAGAGGGGATCGTTCAGCTCTACCCCAGCATACCGTTGAGCATAGATCGAAACGCCCTGGACGTGGCGATTGCCGTCCTGGGAAACAAGGACGGTGCCGATGAGGCCGCAGGGGATGAAGAGCTTTCGGAGGATGAATCATGATCACCCTTGAACGTGTCCGCCTGGTCAACTGGCATAATTTTGAAGACACGGTAATTGAGATCGGAAACCGCTGCCTTCTCGCGGGTGACAACGGCTCCGGCAAGTCCACAATAATAGACGCGATTCAGTACGTGATGGCAGCTAACCTCAGAATGGCGCGTTTCAATTCCGCTGCCGAGGAGCGCCGGAGCGGAGGTCGGGACCTCATGGGCTACGTGCGCTGCAAGCTCGGCGCTGAGTCAACCGAGTACCGCCGGGGCGATACCGTTGCCCATGTGATGATGGAGTGGCGACAGGACAGCGGCGCAAACACGAATTTCGCCTGTGGGGTATGCGTTGAGGCCTACAGGGATAACCATTACACCGAGCATTTCTGGCTTGGCAATAATGTTTCTATCAAGGAGATAAGCGTCCGAAACGAAAAAAATGAACCGCTGCTGTATCGCCGGTTCAAAAATATTCTCGCTGAAAAAAAGGTCTACGATTACCCGACTAAACAGGCGTATGTAAAAGATTTCACCAACCGGCTTGGGGTTTTCAAGCGTCAGCCGGAAGTAAACCCCTATCTGGATTCCCTGACCCGCTCCATTGGCTTTAAGCCGCTGGATTCCATCGATCAGTTTGTTTGCGACTTTATCCTTGAAGAAAACCTCGTGTCCATACAGGACATGAAGCAGAACCTGGAAAACTACAAGGAGGCGGATCGTCAGGCGAAAGGGGCCATCGCGAAAATCGGTGTGCTGAAAAAGATCAACGCCAAGGCCGCTGAGTGGCGGAAAAACGACAGCCTCATTCTTAAACAGGAATTTCTAAAACTCAGGATAGAGCTGGAAAACGAAAAACAGAAAAAGGAATATGCCTCGCGTCAGCTTGTGGAAACGCAGAACAAACTGGATTTTACGAATCGGGAAATTTCCGCCCTGAATCAAAAACGCCTTGATACAGAACATGAGTTGCGGGCTTTGGACCAAAGTCTTGCGGCTAACGATTCCCACCGGCTCTACGAGGAGATAAAGGCGCGTATAGGGCGACTTGAATACGATTTTGCCCGCGAGGAAGAAAACGCCGCCAGGTATAAAGAACTCAAGGCCCAGTGTGAAGCCCTGCTTAACCGTGTGCTCAGCGAGGACTTTGAAGAGGAAAACGCCGCCCTTGCCGAAGAGGCCGGAAAATACAGGGAAGAAAAATACAAGGCTGGCAGGAAAAAGGAAGAAGCCGCGGAACAGCTTCGGGATATGCGCTCGGAACTGACTGATCTGGAACGCGGTATACTCCGTTACCCCGATGCCCCGAGGGAACTCAAAGCAGCCCTGGAAAAAGCGGGCATTGAAGCCTTTTTTTTGGCGGAGGCTGCTGATATAATTGACCCGGTCTGGGTAGATGCCGTTGAAGGCTGGCTAAATACGAGACGTTTCGCAATCCTCGTTAACCCTACCCATTTTCAAAAAGCCCTGGAAGTATACGACCGCCTTCCCCGTTCCGTGGCCGGTGCGTTTATCCCCAACATAGAAAAAATGCGGAGCGTCGAGATAAAATCCGGCTCCCTTGCTGAAATTGTCAATGCCACTAGCTATGCCCGCATTTATATCAACTTTTCACTGGGAAAGGTCATACGGGCGGATCTCGCGACTCTCAAGACTTACGATTCGGCGGTAACAAAGGAGTGTATGACCTACACAAATCATACCGCCTCGCGGATCAAGGAAGAAGTTTACCGCCGTCATTACCTTGGTAGAACCGCCCTGGAAGAACGGCGGAAATTCCTGGCTAATGAAATCCAGCGTATTGAAGCGGAATTCGCCAACGCCGAAAGGGAAGAACGCGACGCCACAGGCCGTGAAGACTGCTGCAATCGCGTTATACGAAGCCTCCCGAAGCTGGAGAATCTTTTCCCGTCCATCGCAGCTTCAATATCGTTAAAAAATGAACTCACCAAAGCCGAAGGGGAGCTTGCTGCGGTGGATACCCAGTCCTTTAAAGAGCTGGAAGAAAAACGTAAGGAGCTGGAAACGCAGATCGCCCTTATGAAGGAAGACAATGATCGCTTACAGAAAAGCTCAGGCGGTCTTTCCACCAAACTGTCCAACTGCCGTGAGGATTTAGATAATTATACCCATTCTCAGGAAGGTAAAGAAGAGGCAATAAGAATTTATGGCAGCGATCATCCTCTTATGATAACTGAATGTGAGGAATACGCTGAAGAGAAACTTTCAAAGAACAGTATCGCGGATCTTACCAACACCTATGAAAAAACATTGAAAGGATTCAGAACTCATACAGAAACCAACAGGAAGGAATACAGTAAGCTCGTAGCAGATTACAATCAGGAATTCCATCATTTCCTCGGCATGGAGCCGTCGGAAAATGCCGAGGCGGAGACCCTTTTAAAGAGGCTTGAGACTTCGGAACTGCCGGATTACAGGGAAAAAATAGCGAAAGCCTATCTGGACGCGGAAAAGGAATTCAGGGATCATTTTATTTCTCGTCTCAACGAGCATATCGAAGAAGCTAAGGAGAGTTTCAGGGAGATCAACGAGATTCTCCGGACCCTCCACTTCGGGCGGGATCAGTACTGGTTCCACCTTGAGGAACATGGTGAACGAAAGGGGCAGATCGAGGTTATACGCCAGGCGGCGAAAATACCCGCTACCGAGGATGATCTTTTTTCCCAGCTTACGGATCCGGCTGATCGAAAAGCCGCGAAGGAACTATTCGACCGTATCCTGAATTCGCCTTTGGATTCAAAAGAACTCAGGGAAATATGCGATTACAGGACTTACTTTCACTACGATATCAGGATCAAGGAAACGGACAATCTTGATGAGGCGGGCAATCCGGTGGTTCTTTCCCTCTCCAGGGTGCTCAAGGAAAAATCCGGCGGCGAGTCCCAGACACCCTACTATGTGGCCATTGCCGCGAGTTTTTACCGTTTCTACAAGGCCCGCCCGGAAACAACCGTGCGTATGGTGATTTTTGACGAAGCTTTTAACCGCATGGACGACGAGCGAATCGGCAAGATCCTCACATTTTATAACGACCTTAATCTTCAGATCATTACATCGGTACCGCCTGAAAAGATTGAGGCCATAGCTCCCTATATGGACAGGATCAACGTGGTAAGCCGTTTTGGCAGCGCGGTGAAGGTGAGGGACTGTCACATTGATGCTATTGACATGAGTGATATTGAGATCGGCGATGGCAAAAATATAGAAAAAGAAAATCAGGATGGCGCATGACAGCTTGGGAAAAAAAGATCATCGACGCTTTTATCAGCCATTATTTTGCTTCAGCACCGGAACCTGCTGCCGAGGCCCGGCAGGGCCGAGGTTCCCATCCGGAAACAGAAGAAGACCACCGGACTCTGCGTATCCGTTCTTCGGTGTTTTTTCCGGATTTCGACACGGTTCACCCAAATGAAAAGGAATCTTACCTTGAGGCCGCTGAATCGCTGGAACGAAAAGGGATAGTACAGCTTCACTGGGAAAAGCGAGACAAGGGAGAACGGCTAAAAACCTTAACCTGCGAAAATTTCGAGAAGCTCTTTGAAGAAGCGGGCAGACCTATCCCCAAAACCGAGGCTGATAAAATAAGGGCAATGCTTGGCGAAAAGATTACTACCCTTAGAGAAACGCAGACGTCTGGGATAATCATTGCGCTTTTGGAATTCTTTTCCACCAATTTTGGCCCACGAGAAATCGGGCATGGAATCGATCAACAAACAATGGAAGAATTTATCAGGCTTCTGGAATTCATGTCTGAACCCGCGCAGCTTGAAAAAATAACAACCAGGGCATTGTCAATTTTGTTGTACCATGATTCAAAACGTCTGGAGGAATTGCTGACATTTTGTATGCCGCTTTTATCCCGGGCGCAAAAGACCATCCCCGTTCCGGATCTTGCCATGTTTGAACGTTCCTATCCAGAGACAATGATCTCGGGGAAGCTCATTTTTGAATATAAAAACCCTAATTCGCCCCTGGTCAACGCCGAAGGCCTGGCATTGGGCTTTCCGCTTGAGAGCGCAGAAGCGATAAAGAATATACAATCCATACCAGCAAAAAGAGAAAAAGCCGTACTGACCATAGAGAANAAGGAAACTTTCTATGCTCTGGGAAGCCCACAAAAAAATAATATAAGCGAAAACCTTTCCTGCTACGATTGTTTTCTATATATTGGNGGTTATCCCAACCGGTCAGCGGGTGCCTTGATAAAAACCTTTGCCTCCTCGGGTTTTTCTTTTTCCCATGCCGGCGACCTGGACCCTGATGGCGTGCTCATCTTACAGCAAGTACAGGACATTGCCGGAAGACCGGTTACCCCGGTGCGGATGGACGCCGCTACCTTCGACAAATACCTTCCATGGGCCAGACCCCTAACCAAACCCATGCTCCGCCAGGTTGAAAAAATCCGGGAGGAAACGAAAACTATTCCCGGCCTGGCTGATCTTCTACAACGCATTGAGGAGACAGGCCAGGGCGTGGAGCAGGAAATCGTAGATTACAGGTAATCGCATACAGGACGGCGGTGAAATTCAGGTAAAGACGTATTTACGCCAACTCATCGTAAAGCGGCGTCAGTTCAGCTATGACCGCGTTCAACTCCGTTTCAAGTATACTCATTTCATGTGGAGTTACCGAATTTTTCCCGTCTTTCAGGTGCTTCTCGACTTCGGCGGCGGCTTGCTGCAGAAGGGTCTTGCCAATTTGGCCTGCAAGTCCTTTTAACGTATGCACAAGCCTGTGCGCCAGTTTTATATCCCCGGCTTCAACTGCTTCCGCTATATTGGTATACTTGGTATGGCCTTCTTTTACAAAATTGTTTATGATCTTTTGCCGCATTTTTTCTTCCATCTGCGCGATCTGGCCTGCGTTTACAGTATGCAATTCCACGGGCGTGAAGTACTTCATCAGGCATCTCCACAGTTCCTGCGTTGTAAACGGTTTGCCCACGCAGTCAACCATGCCGCTCTTCCTGTAAATCGCCATATCGTCAGCCATGATGTTAGCCGTCATTGCCACTATCGGAATGCCGGTGTTAAGCTCAACGATTTTGGCGGACGCCTCAAGGCCGTCCATCACGGGCATGTGCATATCCATGAAAATCAAGTCGAATTGTTTCTCCCCTTTTTCCATGCGGCTTTGAACGATATCAAGGCCTATCTTGCCGTTGTCGGCTACTACGGTTTTCAGGCCCACCTTCGAAAGATGCTCGCTAATAACCTGCTGGTTCATAACGTTGTCTTCGCATAAAAGAATTTCGCCTTCGAACATCGGCCTCTCAAGGTCATGGATTACTATTTTTTCGGAGACATCCTCATCGGATACGTCCATTGTGTCAAAGACAATGCTAAAGCTAAACTTGCTGCCAACCCCGGGGGTACTTTCAACAGACAAATTCCCACCCATCATCTCAACAATATTTTTCGTTATGGCAAGGCCAAGCCCCGTCCCGCCGTATTGGCGTGTCGTACCCGCTTCCGCCTGCATAAACGGCTCGAATATTTTCGCAATCTGCTCCTTCGTCATCCCGATGCCGCTGTCTTTTACCTCAAAATAAACCGTGATGGTTTTCTCGTCTTTGCCTGTCATGTCCGCGAGGAGCTTGACTATGCCGGTATTCGTAAACTTTATCGCGTTGGAGAGGAGGTTCACAAACACCTGACGCAGCCTCGTCGGATCGCCTAACGGCCTTCTGCCCAGGGCCGGTTCGGCGTAAAAATGCAGCATAAGGCCTTTTTCGACGGCCTTCGGCATAACCAGTGTCTTGCAGCTTTCAAACAATTCACGCATGGTAAATGGAATATTCTCCAGCTCCATTTTTCCGGCTTCAATTTTCGAGATATCGAGTATGTCGTTGATGATTTGCAGCAGCCATTCCGCGTTGATCCTGATTTTTTCCAGATAGTTTTTCGTCTTTGGGGAAACATCGCTGTCCAGCGCCAGCTCGGAAAAGCCCATGATGCTGTTCATGGGCGTTCTTATCTCGTGGCTCATGTTGGCAATGAAAGTGGATTTCGCCTGACTTGCGGTTTTTACTTCCTCCACCGATCTTCGCATTGGCTTAATAAGCCCGGCAATAAACACGTTGAATATTACAAAAACAAGCGCCATCACAATAAGCATCACGAGGAACAAGACGGTCATGGTGCTGTTAAAGTCGTCAATGCTGTCCGGAAATACCGCTATGGAGTACCATTCCAGCAGCGGAAGCGTACCCAGCGCAATTTTCCCCAAAGGTGAATCAAAGGTGATTATTTCGCCTGGCGCAAGATTTTTGGCCCTGCCGATTATGTCTATGGCGGTATTGTTTAATTCTTCATCTATTCTTCTTTTCGAGGCCACCAGCGCGACATCCCTCGCACCCGTGATTTCCCCGGCGGCATTGAAAACATAGATGTCAGCCTTGCCGTCGTAATTTCTATAGATCGAATTGATAAATTCTGACAGCTCAATGCCGGTTCCCATGATTCCAAGCGGCCTGCGGTTGCCGTCAAAAACCGGCGCGTTAATCCAAAGGCTTGTCGTGTTCAGGTCCGGATTATAGTTAATGTTAAAGTTATATTCTTCTGTCTCGTTAAGCGTCATGGGATACCAGTAATTATCGGGGTTTGAGGTATCCAGCACAAACGGTTCAACGTCGTCGGAGTAAAATACCTTGTCCGTATCGTTCACCCAGAAGACCGTGTTTGACGCGAAGGCGCGGCGGTACGCGGCTATTTCCTCAAACGCCATTTGTTCCAGTTCGGGATCATCGGGGCGTGCAAAATAGCGCTTGATTAACGGCGAATCCGCCATCTTCAGCGTGATGGAAATTTCGCTGTTCACGGAGAATTCAAGCCTGAGCCTTTCAATTTCCAGCAATCGGGACAGTTCATTGCCCTTGTTTGTCCTGGTAATCTGCCGCATGGAAAGCAAAAAAGCCGTGCTCCCCGCCGCAAGGATAACCAAAAACACTATGACTGAGAAAAAAATAAAGCTGCTCATCAACGGGGTCCGGCTCTTGTGTGGATCCCTGATTCCAATCTCCATTTTCTCTCTTCCTTTACGTCCCTATTTTTAGTATAGATGATTAAATACACCTGTCAATCAGTAAAAAAAGAGAAGAAGCTCTCGCAGAGACGCTAAGATCGCAGAGGACGCGGGGGAAGATTTACCACGGAGTGACACGGAGTTTTACACGGAGGGAAAAAAAGAGGGTTACGCGCAGCTTTCAAACCACGCGCCCCCCTCCGCGTTCTTGGCGTTCTCCGCGCCTTTGCGAGAACTTTTTTTCCCCCAATCCCCCCTCAGCTCTTCCCCTTATCATACGGCTGGCCCACGGCGCGTGGCGCATAATCCTTCCCGCTGAAGACAACCAGTGTAAGAAGCGTTATGAGGTAGGGCAGAAGGCTGAAGAATTCAGAAGGCATAGAGCGGAAGCGCGGGATGTTGATTATATTCACCGCAAGCGCCGACGAAAAACCAAACAGGAAAGACGAGCCAAGGATTCCAATGGGCAGCCAGCGCCCGAAAGAGACCGCCGCCAGCGCGATGAAGCCCTTGCCGTTGATGGTTGTCACCGTGTACTGAATATCCTGCGTCAACACGACACAAGCGCCGGCGATTCCGGCTAACGCGCCTGAAATCAGCACCGCGATGTAGCGTATCCTTACAACATTCACTCCGGCGGAGGCGAGGGCCTGCGGGTGTTCACCGGCGGCACGGAGGCGGAGGCCCCAGGGGCGCTTGTAAAGCATGAAAGCCGCCGCCGCGAGGATCGTGACGGCAATCCAGGCGGTGGGATAGACGCCACCCACCGCGGTCATACCTATGCGGTAGTTATGCGTCCTGTCGGCCTGGAAAAACAGTTGGCAGAAGAACAGGGTCAGCCCGTTGGAGAGGAGGTTTATCCCGGTTCCGGAGATTACCTGGTCGGCCCTGAGCGTTATTGACGCGAAGGCGTGTATAAAAGAAAAGAGGCAACCGAAAACCGCCGCAAGCAAAAAGCCCAGCGGTATGGAGAGCGATGTGCTGTTCTCCAGAAAAACATGGGTCGTGGCGGCGGCCATTGCGCCTATGCCCATCAGACCCTCAAGGGCGATATTCACCACACCTGCCCGCTCGCAAATCATCCCCCCAATGGCGGCAATCAGGATGGGCGCCGCCATCATCATGGTCGAGGGGAGCATATTCCAGAGGGTTGATAATACGTTAAGCATTTAGATCTCCTCCGTGGCTTGGACTTGGGGCATTTGTGAATGAATCTGTCTGGCTACTCGCGCGGCGGGCTTTCTCTTTCATCTGCCATTCGACAATCAGTTTAACCCCGGCCCTGAGAGAAATGAAGACCACAATCAGGCCCATGATGATAACCGTTATTTCCTTTGGAATCTGCCGGGACTGCATCAACGGCTGGGCGGACTTGAGCATCCCGAAGAGAAGGCCCGCGAGGGCGATCCCCCAGGCGTTGCTGTTTCCCACCAGCGCGACTGCGATCCCGTCAAAGCCATAACCGTCCTGCACGGCAAGAACCCTGCCGTAGGTAAAACTCCCCAGGCAGACGATTGCCCCGGCGAGACCGGCAAATGCCCCGGAGACAGCCATCGCGGTGGTCATGCTGGCATTGACGCTGATCCCCCCGTAACGCGCAGCTTCCTTGTTGAAGCCTGTGGCCCGTAGCGAATAACCCAACTGAGTTTTCTCCATGACAATCCAATAGAAGAAGACTGCGGCGATGGTCAGGAAGATCCCGTTGTTAAGCCGGGAGTTGTTGGTAATTGTCTCCATGAAGCTGTTGGTAAGCTGAACCGTTGCCGGGAAAGTCGGGGTCCGGAAGGTATTTGTTCCGGGGATTTTCATTGTGAGGTAGCGGGAGAGGTACAGGGCGATGTAGTTCATCATGATAGTTGCCACAACCTCTGAAACGCTGAACCTGGCCTTGAAGTAACCCACCACGCCGCCCCACACCGCGCCCGCGACAATCGCCGCGGTTATGGCGAGAAGCCAATGCAAGCCCGGCACTTGCGGGAGGAAAAACGCCGCGAATTGGGCGGCGGTGAGGCCTGCCACGTACTGGCCCTCCGCACCGATATTGAAGAGGCCCGTCCTCGCGGCGAAACCCATTGAAAGGCCGCAGAGGACAAGGGGCATTGAATTCACAAACCATTCGCCGATGTACCGGGGGTTCCAGACCCACGCGCCGCTTCTCTGGTTCACGGAGAAACCGGTAATATTCTGGAAGATGGCGGAGTACATCCCGGCGGGGTTGCGGCCAACAACAACGATGAGCAGGGTCCCTATCAGAAAGCCGAGCAGCACCACCGCCACCGAAACAAGGGCGTTTGAATTGGTAAAAACTTCGAGGGGATGCACTTTGCCTTTCCTGTTCTCAGCCATGCGCGACTCCCCCCATCATTGCGCCAATCTGCCGTTCGTCGGCTGCCTCAGCGTCCACAATCCCCACGACTTGCCCTTTGGAAAGCGCGGCAATTCTATCACATAACCCAAGAATCTCGTCCAGTTCAAAGGACACGAGGAGTACCGCCCTTCCCTTGTCCCGCTCCTTGATGATCCGGTTGTGGATGTACTCAATCGCGCCCACGTCAAGCCCCCGGGTAGGCTGCGAAACGATGAGCAGTTCCGGCGAAAGGTCGATTTCGCGGGCGATGACCACCTTCTGCTGGTTCCCGCCAGACATGGATTTCGCCGGGGTCACGGGCCCGTTCCCGGCGCGTATATCAAAATCGGCGATCAGCTTTTCCGCATGCTTCCGGATAACCGGGAAGCGGAGGAAGCCTGTCTTGCCCGTATAGGGAAGGCGGCGGTAGCTTTTCAGGATGAGGTTTTCGTCAAGCCTGAAATCCAGTATCAGACCGTGCTTGTGCCTGTCTTCCGGGACAAGGCCAATGCCGTCCTCGTTGCGGCTCCTGATGCTCTCCCCCGAAATGTCCTTTCCCTTGAGGAAAATCTTCCCCGCCTTGACCGGCAAGAGCCCCGCGATTGACGCCACCAGTTCCGACTGGCCGTTACCGTCAACACCGGCGACCCCCACCACCTCTCCGGCGCGGACATCCAGCGAAAGGTCCCGCACCGCCGGCACCCCCCGCGAACCCACCACGGTGAGGTTCCTTATGCTGAGTACGGTGTCCGCCGGTTTGGCTTGAGCTTTCTCAATCCTGAAACTTACGGCGCGCCCCACCATCTTCTCCGCCAGTTCCTTTTCGTCCGCGTCGGCAACGTTTACCGTGTCAATGTACTTGCCGCGCCGCAAAACAGTACAGCGGGTGGCGGCGGCTTTTATCTCCTTCAGTTTATGCGTGATAAAGACGATGGTTTTCCCTTCGGCCTGGAGGCGGCGGAAGATCGACAGGAGTTCATCGATTTCCTGTGGGGTGAGAACCGCGGTCGGCTCGTCGAAGATCAGGATGTCGGCGTTGCGGTAGAGAATCTTGAGGATCTCCACGCGCTGCTGCATCCCGACAGTAATGCTTTCAATCCTCGCCCGCGGGTCAACCGCGAGGCCGTAAGTCGCCGAAAGCTCCGCCACCCGTTTGTCGGCGGTCTTGAGGTCGAGGTTGCCCCAGCGGTTGGACGGCTCAAGGCCAAGGACGATGTTCTCGGTGACGGTGAAGTTGTGAACCAGTTTGAAGTGCTGGTGAACCATGCCGATTCTGAGGGCGGTGGCATCGTTGGGGCTGCGGATGTCCGCCTCTTTCCCGCGTATCTTGATAACACCGCTGTCGGGCTCGTAAAGCCCGAACAGAATCGACATGAGGGTGGATTTACCCGCGCCGTTCTCTCCCAGAAGGGCGTGAATCTCCCCCTCCTCCACGCGGAAGTTGATCCTGTCGTTCGCCACAACGCCGGGGAAAACCTTGGTGATATCCAGCATCTCAATAGCAGGGGCTGGCATAAATTCCTTCTCTATCGCACCCGCATAAGGCGCGTTTAAAACCCCTCGCTAGTCATCAATCGCCTTGAGGTCCTGTGGGAAGCCTGGAAGCCTTCGTGCTTCGGCATAGGTGGCGGCGATTCTTATCTGGCCGCTGACGATCTGCTGTCTGACGCGCTCAAGTTCGCTTCTGATGTCCGAGGTCAGGGCGGAATTGGTCGAGGAGTAGCCCACGCCGTCAGCCGCAAGGTCAAAGGTGATGACCTCGCCCTTGAAGGTGTTGTCCTTCACGGCGTTGAGGGCGTATATAATGCTGGTCTCCACGCGCTTGATCATGGAGGTAAGCACCGCCGAGTCGGTAGCGTTGTAAAGCCCCTCTTCATGCTGATCCGAGTCCACGCCGATGGCCCACACGTTCCTGCCGGTCTGGCGGTACTCCTTGGCCTGCGCGATGGTACCGTTGCCCGTGCCACCGGCGGCGGAATAGATCGCATAGACCCCCGAGTCGTACCAGAACTGCGCTTGGGTCTTCGCGAGGTCGGGACGGCCCCAGTCGTTGGCGTAGTAATCCACGATCTGGGCGTTGGGGAAAATCGAGAGGATGCCCTGCACATAGCCAACCTCAAACTTGGTGATGGTCGCGCCCGGAACCCCGCCGATGAAACCGAAACGCGGGTTGGTCACGCCGTCGGCCCTGGCCTTGAGCGCCGTGGCGACGCCGACAAGATAAGAGCCTTCATGTTCCGCATAAACGGCCTGCATCACGTTCGAAAGGCCCACCCAGTCCACATCGACAATCATGTATTTCTGCCCGGTATTCTGCGCCGCCACCGTCCCCAGCGCGTCGGCAAAGGTAAAGCCGGTGGTCACGATGAGGTCATAGCCTTCATCGGTGGCCTGGCGTATATTCGGGATGTACATATCCTGCGTCACCGCAGTAACCACGTCGTAGGATCTGCCACGGTTGCTCTGGTTCTGCCATGTGTCGCCGTAGAACTCCAGAATCCCCCGCCACGCCGCAGCGTTGAAGGACTTGTCGTCAATGCCCGTGGCGTCCGTCAAAAGCCTGACGGTGACGCCGCCGGGCGGTGCCGCGGACACTGAACCGGACGATCTATTGCACGCAACAAAAAAAGCGGAAGCGGCAATCACACCGCACAGTAAAAGACAGATAATAACCTTTCTCATTAATTCACTCCTGATATGCTAAAAATGATATCCAGATTATACTGGGAAAAAGGGGAGTAAGGGAATAGGGGAGTAAGGCTTCCGCTTATCCAGACTTGACCATTAAATTGATAGCTTCACCCACCACTGTACTCAATCCGCGCCATGCAGTTATTTCGCCAAAACAATCTCCAAGCACCGTAAACACGCCAAGCAATGCTTTTTTTTCGTGCTATCTCCCAAAATGGTGCCTGGCACCGAATTTTAATCACGCATATTGCCGGCCCACTGGAAGCCGAAGCCCCAGTTTTTGAGATTGTTCCAGTTGTCGTAGGTGAACAGCGGATCTTCTTTGTGGTAATACTCGGCAAAGAGGCTGAACTTGTAGGTTCCACGGAAGATGAGGGCTGCACGGGTGTAGGTGTTTTTGATGTGATTCGTCATGTCCAGGGAGTCCGGCCAGTAAATGACCGCGCCCTTCACGCCGAGGCCCGCGCCCACGCCGAAGTGCTTGTTCGCGAAAGTGAGTTCCGCCATGCCACCGTAGTTGTACTCAAAGACGTAGGGCCAGCCCAGGCCACCGCCGATATCGCCCAGCACGGCGAGGCTGACAATGCGCCCAAAGTCGAGTTCCAGGCCGGGCTGGAGTAACGCACCAAAGGAACCCGTGTTCAAATTCAAGCCCTGCCCGTAGAGGCCGAGGTAAACAGGGACGTGAAAACCAAAGAATTTGGGAGGAGGGGGCGGTGAACGTGAAGGTGGAGTAGAGGGGGTGGATGGAGTTGTAGAACTTGTGCCGCCAGGGGTCGGGTTGCTTCCGAGTGCGCCTGACTGCCTGTATACATTAGCTCCCTGCTGCGCGGTGTTGCCGCTGATGGTCCCGCCGGTCTGGTCAAACCTGCCGCCAGAAAACACCAAAACTCCACCTCCAGTTTGAGATGCCCTGTTGCCGGTAATGGTTCCGCCGGACATGGTAAAGCGCCCGCCGCTTATTACAGCTACGCCGGCCCCATTACCAGATGATCTGTTATCCCTGATTGCGCCGCTTCGCATGGTTAAAATACCTTTCTCATCTACCGCAATGCCCCTCACAGCATTGTCCCGCACCTCGCCGCCGTCAATAATACAGGTTCCATCAATAATCCCTATGCCCATAACCGAATTTCCCCGCACTACCACGCCCGGCCCCAGAGTTACGCTTGCGCCGTTCATTATAGCCAGACCACCACCGTTTCCCCCTTCGCCACCTGAAATCTCAATCTGCTCAAAGCGAATTTTTGCCATATTTGCATATACAACTGCCTTTCCTGAACCCCTGCCGGAAAGCACGGCACGTTCATTGCCGCTCGCGCCGGGTTTGCCGGTAATAAGAATTTCTGGAGTTTCAACTAAAGTCATGAGCGGGAAAACACATGCCGAGGATTCAGATGAAGCTTCGCTCGTGTCATTCAGCGTTCCAATAACCGTTATTTTTTTTATGTCTGTGAGCTGCGCCATAAATATAGCGCTAAACAACGATTTCATCGGATTGCTCTCGCTCAACCCGTCGTTGTCATCATTGCCCCTCGCGCTCACATAATAGCTTGCGCTTGTACTTGACGCAACGACCTGGGTACTTGTGCCACCAGGGGTCGGGTTGCTCCCGAGAGCGCCCTGCGCTCTGTATACATTGGGGTTGGAACCCTGCAGTGCGGTATTGCCGCTGATGGTCCCGCCGGTCTGATCAAACCTGCCGCCGGACATTACATATACGCCAGCCCCGGCTTGAGCGGCACTGTTGCCGGAAATAGTTCCGCCAGACATGGTAAAGCGCCCGCCGTTTAATATACCTACGCCGCCTGCGTTACCAGGCGATCTATTGTCACTGATGACGCCGCTTCGCATGGTTAGAACGCCTTTTTCATTTACTGCAATACCGGGTCCAGTATTATCTCTCACCTCTCCACCGTCAATAACGCAGGTTCCTTCAACAACCGCTATACCTGCACTCGAATTACCCCGCACTACCGCGCCCTGTCCCAGGGTTACTTGCGCTTCCCCGGTAATCAATATGCCAATACTGTCTTCCTCTCCAATGCTGCCCGAAATTTCGATATGCTCAAAGTGGATATTTGCTTTATCAGTAACGGTAACCACCGTCATATCTAAACCATTTGCGGAAAGTACCGCACGTTCAGCGCCGGTCGCGCCNGGTTTTCCGGTAATGGTTATCTGCTGTGTAACATCGTCTGAACCAAATAGCATATAAACTTTTTGCTGCAACCGTTGCGAAACCATACTTAACAGGTCGCCTTGACCATCCAGTGTCCCGATAACCGCTATTGTATTGATTGACGCTTCGCCGGCTTGTCCATATGCCAAAGTAAGCGATTTCACCGGTGTAGCTTCTGAAAGCCCGTCGTTACTGTCATCGCCGCTTGCGCTCACATAAATTATTTGCTCCCCTTGCCTAAGCGCCCGGCT
>JGI24698J34947_10000445_pt1 | contig 19126 bp, 16 predicted proteins | sample TergutMp193P3_FD_34947 | JGI IMG/M metagenome (IMG submission 34947) | reverse complement strand
GACATTCTTTTGCTTGCCACCGGCGATAAAATCCCCGCCGATGGAAGGCTGATAGAAAGTACGGAACTTGCAGCCGACGAATCGGCTCTGACTGGCGAAAGCTCTCCCGCAAAAAAAGACGCGTTATGTGTAATTACCGATGAAAAAACTCCGCTGGCCGAACGGCATAATATGCTTTATTCCGGCACTTTTATAACAAGCGGTTTCGGTAAACTGCTTGTAACTTCTGTCGGAAGCAATACCGAGTTTGGCAAGATAGCGCGTGAACTCTCAGGCGTTGAAAAAACGACCACGCCTCTTCAGGAGCGACTTGGCCGTATGGGAAAAATGATAACGATAGCCGGTATTATCGCCGCCTCGGTTGTTTTCATTTCACAGCTTGTCTCATTTGCCCTTCACGGCGAGTTTGTTTTTGAGAACATAATAGAAGCCTTTGTTACGAGCATTGTCCTGATTGTAGCCACCGTCCCCGAGGGACTGCCCACAATTGTCGCGGTCTCCCTCTCCCTGAACATAATCAAACTTTCAAAACAAAACGCGCTTGTAAAAAAAATAATCGCATCCGAAACCGTGGGGTGTATTAACGTTATCTGCTCAGACAAAACAGGAACTTTAACAGAAAACAAAATGACAGTTAACGGCGAAATCAAGGATGAAAATGTTTTGCGGAATATCTGCGTCAACAGTACGGCGGAGCTTGGAGAAAAGGGGCTTTTTATCGGAAACCCGACGGAGTGCGCCCTGCTTTCCGCAGCGGGTAAATCGGGATGGAATTACCACGAACACCGTAAAGCTGGAGCTGTCCATGTGTTTCCGTTTTCCTCAGAGAAAAAAAACATGACGACGGTTGTAAGTTCACATAACGGCTTTACGGCATACAGCAAGGGAAGTCCTGAAAAAATATTCCGCTTGTGCGGAATGGACGAAAAAAAGCGCGGTGAGTATGAAAAACAGATCGTTTCCTTTCAGCAAAAAGCCTGCCGTGTCATCGCGTTCGCCCACCGGGATTTTGACGAAAAGCCGGTTTTCCAGGAAGAGGCGGTTGAAGGCGGAATGACATTCGACGGTTTCGCGGCGATTTCCGACCCGTTACGGGGCGATGTTTACGACGCGGTAAAAGCGTGCCGTCTTGCCGGAGTCGATCTTAAAATACTGACCGGAGACAACATCATTACAGCCACCGCTATCGCGNACGAACTTGGCGTTTTGGACAAAGACCACATCGCCCTGGAAGCGCGTGATATTGAGGCTCTNAACGACGATGAACTGTCGCGACAGCTTTCTAAAATCACGGTAATCGCCCGCAGTACTCCGACAATTAAAATGCGCGTNGTCAACCTTTTAAAAGCGCTCGGCAATGTGGTAGCCGTTACAGGCGACGGAATAAACGACGCGCCTGCGCTTAAAAACGCGGATGTCGGGATCGCGATGGGCATTTCAGGAACGGAAGTTTCCAAGGAAGCAAGCGACATTGTCCTCCTTGACGATTCATTTGCCACTATTGTAAACGCCGTGCGCTGGGGAAGGGGGATTTACGAAAACTTCAAACGTTTTATCAGTTTTCAGCTAACGGTGAACGTGTCTGCGGTTGCCGTCGTGCTGACATCGATCCTTGTGGGCTTTAAGGCTCCCTTTACCGCGCTTGAACTTTTGTGGATCAACATAATCATGGACGGTCCTCCCGCCCTCGCCCTCGGTCTTGAGCCAATTCACGGCGATCTGATGAAAAGGCCTCCAATCAAAAGAAGCGAAAATGTTTTATCAAGATCGCTTGCAACGCGTATCTGCCTTACGGGTCTTTATATTTCGGCAGTGTTCCTCCTTCAATACGCATTCAATTTTTTAAACGCGGCGGATGAACAAAAATCAACAGTGCTTTTTACAATGTTCGCCCTGTTCCAGCTTTTCAACGCGTTTAACTGCCGTCAGCTTCACACCGACAGCATAATCAAAAACTTCTTTAGTAACCGCCTGATGCTCGCGGTTACNCTNTGCACCTTCATAATTCAGGTNCTGATTATACAGTACGCCGGCGCTTTCTTCGGCACTATNCCGCTGCCCCTTGACATGTGGCTNAAACTGTTTGCCGTAACATTCAGCGTGATCGTAATGTCGGAAATCGTGAAACTGGTATTGAGAATCATCATACGAAAATGAGGAGGATTTTTTACCACATTTATGGTATAATATTCTTATGAGGCAATGCGGCGTATTTATCATTTTGTTGTTTTTGGGCTTGAGTCTTTCTCTTNACGCTCAGGATTTGACAATTAACAGCGAAGACCTGAGACTGGAACTGAGAGCGGAAGGAGGCTTTCANCTGTTTATAAGGAAGAAGCCGGATATTTCATCGGTGCTGTTAACCGAATCTACCAGAGACCCAACAATGCAGGCGGACAATTACGCTTACCGCGCCGGGGAATGGAACTCAATTAACGGCGATGAAATCCGCCTGTTGGACGGCGTTCCCATTTCAAGGGAAAGCAGGATTTATTCGCTTGTTTCTTCCACCGTCGTAAACCATGCTGAACTGGGGCAGGCTTTTCATATCTACATTCCATACATCCTTTACTACGGGTACGAAGGGGGCCGTAACGGAGAGGTTTATGTCAGCGACGGAACATACCTTAACATCCGCGCCTTCAACCTTCCATACGCCGATTATCGCGGAGCTTTCAGGGACAACCCGTTTGAACTGGAGGCAAAACAGGAACCGCCCGGCGTTCCGCCTGAAGGAACGTACTTGATGGAAGCGCTTGACTCTTTCTCGCAAATAGCGCAATCGGGCGGGGGGAATTTAATTTACTCCCAGGGGCCCGATGATGTAACAGACCTTATCCGCATCGCTCTTCAAAGGGAAAGGGGGAAATCGCTTGACATCGTTATCTGCCTTGATACCACCAACAGCATGAGAAAATATATCGATCCGTTACGCGTAAAATTGATTCCCATGCTTCAGGAACTCCTTGGCGGTTTTTCCTCTTTCAGGATCGGCATGGTTTTATACAAGGATTACAACGACACATATCTGACAAGGGTCGTTCCCTTTACAAATAATTTCTCAAATTTTCAGCGCGAGCTTAACTCAATCCGCGTAACCGGAGGCGGCGACATTCCCGAAGCCGTTTACGAAGCCCTCTATGACGGCGCGTCCAGATTTACATGGCAGGCCGAATCAAGACTCATGATTTTGATAGGAGACGCGCCCCCGCATCCTGCGCCGAGGGGAAGGATCACGAAGGAGATTGTGGACAGCGCGGTTACGGAAAGGGGCATAAAAGTACACGCGATGATTCTGCCGCAGTAACAAAAAGCAAACAGGAGACAGATAACGATGAACATTATCAACGCGATCATATTGGGTATAGTGCAGGGACTGACTGAGTTTTTGCCCGTAAGCAGTTCGGGCCATCTTGTTCTTGTGCAGAAAATATTCGGCATAACAGCCCCCGCGATGTTTTTTGACACTATGGTGCATGTCGGAACACTGTTAGCTGTTTTTGTTGTTCTTTGGCAGGACATTTACGCGATTTTAAAAAAGATCGTTCAGCCCCTTACGGGATTTTTGATCATTGCCACAATACCGGCTGTCGCAGCCGCGCTTTTATTCGGCGACGCAATCGAACACGCTTTTGAATCGGGGCAATTTTTGGGCGTTTCCTTTTTGCTAACATCGGTACTGCTGGTTGTCTGTGAACTGATTTCAAGGCGGGCGGGCAACGGCAGTCCCCTAAAAAAGAGCGGGGACATGAACTGGCTGGACGCGCTTATAATCGGCATCTTGCAGGCCGTGGCTATCATTCCCGGCATTTCAAGATCGGGGGCGACAATATCAGGAGCTCTCTCCCGAAAACTGGACCGCGATTTTGCCGCCCGTTTTTCTTTCCTGCTGTCAATCCCCGCAATACTGGGAGCCGTGGTTTTGCAGACAAAGACTCTGGTTACAGGAGAGGCGGCAGGGACAGCGGGCGAAAGCATAGGAGCCGCGGCTGTCATTGCCGGAACCGCAAGCGCCGCTATTGTAGGATTTTTCGCGGTGAAACTCATGTTAAAAATGATCAGGGAAAAATCGCTTTTCGGTTTCGCCGTTTACACGGCTGCCCTTGGGATACTCGTCCTTATCGATCAATTCGCGGCTCATCTTGTGTTTTAAAGCAAGAGCCTCTTACTAATAACTTTTTCCCGTCCTGCCGTTTATGACGGCTTCCAGTATGCGGGCGCAGCTTAACCTTATATCTTCCTCGCTGACAAGCTCCGCTTTTATATCCTTTTTCAGCGCGTTGTAAAATTCACCGCCTCCCGGACATATCAAATCGTTTCCGGCTTTAATGGCAAGACCGTTACTCGCAAGCCCCTCTCCTGTTGAGTACCAGTCCGTCATGACAACGCCCTTAAAACTCCACTCGCGCCTGAGTATCTTTGTGCAAAGGTCAAAACTGTTGGGCGTATAAACGCCGTTGATCTTGTTGTAGCTTGTCATGACGGCTTTCGCCCCTGCTTCTTCAACTGCAATCCTGAATCCTTTCAGGTATATTTCACGTAACGCACGTTCGTTTATGACGCTGTTACTGCGGTTACGGTTGGTTTCCTGATTATTGGCGGCAAAATGTTTAACGGTAACATAACAACCTTCAAAACTCTGCACGCCTTTTGTTACGGCGGCGGCCATTCTGCCTGTCAAAAGAGGGTCTTCGCTGTAATATTCGTAATTGCGCCCGCAAAGGGGATTGCGGTGAATGTTCATGCCCGGAGCCAAAAGGAACGTTATGCCAAACTCTACCATTTCAGCTCCCACTGCCCTGCCGATTTGTTCAATCAAAGGGGTATTCCATGTCTGAGCCAGCGCGGTTCCCACAGGAAACGCCGATGTGTATTGATACAGCGGACTGCCCTTTTTGGGATTGCCGAATAACGACTTGCGTATAAACCACGGCATGAATTGCATAAACTCCATCATGGCTTCCACCGGTTTAATACTGCCGTCTTTCAATTTGACCGATGTTCTTTGAATACGCAGGCCGGCGGGACCATCGCATAACGCGGCGTTTGGAACTCCCTTTCCGACAAGATCAGACGTTGTGTTCGCAGCCGCCCCCGGAACGCAAAAATACGGATTGTTGTCCATCTGCCCCGTCGCAAGGACAAGTTTCAACATATCCTCCAGTTCCAGATTTTTAAGAATTGTTTCGACTTCGGGGGAAAATAAGGGCCTGAATGTTTGATAATTATGTTTTTTGGTTTGTACGGCGGATGAATGGATCGAAAGACGCTGAACGCCGGACGGAATTTCACTTGCGCTCTGCTTATTCGGTTTGATTTCTTCCAGATTGCGTTCGATCTTGCACACATTGGCGCAGACCTCCGTAACAACAGTGTTGTCAAGCGAAACAACCGCGACTATGTTTGTCTTTTTTGAACTTTCGCCAAGGCGCAGAACGTAGTCCCCCTGCTCCAATATGAAACTTGAATCTTTCTCATCGTATCCCGCAAGACTGACAATATCAAAATCAAGAACAACTTCCTGCGATTGTCCCGGGGAAAGAACGTCAGTCTTGGCAAAGGAAACGAGGCTTTGGTACTCGCGTAAAAGTTTCCCGCTAGGGACGCTTGCGTAAAGCTGTACGCATTTTTTCCCTGAGTATTTATTTCCGGTGTTCGTAACTTTCGCCGTAACGGTAACCTTTGTCCTGTCAACGACGGCTCCTGTATACTCAATTGAAAAATCGGTGTAGCTTAACCCGTAGCCGAACTCATAACGCGGGGTAACATTGAAACTGTCAAAGTAACGGTAGCCGACATAGATGCCTTCTTTGTACTCCTCGTAATCGGTACGGCCCTTGAGATAACTGTACTCCATAGCGTTCGGCAGATCCTCGTATTTCCTGGACCATGTAGAACTCAGGCATCCTGATGGAACACTGTTTCCCGTAATAATATCTGCAAACGCACTGCCGCCTTCCATGCCCTGCTGGCAGAAAAAAATCACGGCGTTAATTCCGTCGATTTCTTCAAGCGGGCTTAAATCCATCGACCCGCCCGCATTGATAACGACAATTGTTTTCGCGTATGACTTCACGGCAATTTTAAGATTATCGATCTCTGTCTGAGTCAGGTTGAAGTCGTTCCTTTCAAGACTGCGGTCGGAACTTTCGCCTGCCTGCCTTGCAATGACATAGATGCACGCATCAACATTAGCTCCGCTCTTGCTTGCACTTATATCAACATCGCCGATCAGCCGTCCCGAAGGATACTGAAAACTGTTCGCCATGATATTGATTTTGTCGTCGGAACTGGAACTGAGTAATTTCCTTGCCAACGCTTTATTTGCAGCCGCCTTCTGGCTGAGAAGGAGCTTTTCGTATTCCCTGAGCCACGCATCCGTGGTTATTGTAAAACCGGCGTTTTTAAGCCCCTGCTCAATTGTTACAGAGTAACGCTCGTTAACTTCCCCGCTTCCGGTCCCGCCCTTGATAGTGGCAGCCGCTCCCGCGCCGAAAAGAGCCAGCGGACAGGGGGCAAAAGGAAGCGTCCCGTCATTTTTTAAAAGCACAATACTTTCCGCCGCCGCACTGCGGGCGAGTTTTCTGTGCGCTGTCTCACGTTCCGTTATTTCATTATTGGGCGCGGCGTTTGTCCGTATTTTTTTTACCATATTTCATTTTACCATTCTGTTGACTAAACGCAAGGGGGTTAAACATCTTCCGTTTACGATCCGTCTGTCCGCGCTTGATCTTTTCCCGTTGATATGTCATACAGAAGTTAACATGCAATTAAGTAAAGAACTGCTTGAATCTCTTGAAACTCCCTGCCTTGTCATCGACGTGCAAAAGGCAAGGCATAATGTCGAAGCCATGCAAAAAGCGGCGGACGAGGCGGGCTGTAAGCTGAGACCGCATATAAAGACCCATAAAATGCCCTTTTTCGCGAAAATGCAGGTTGAAGCCGGAGCCTCCGGTATTACCTGCGCCAAGATCAGCGAGGCTGAAGTTATGGCATCGGGCGCTGTCGGCGTTATCGACGATATTTTCATTGCCTATCCAATGGTCGGCTCTTTCAGAATTAAACGGGCAATTGCCCTTGCCCGAAAGGTCAAAAGGCTCATCCTCGCCGTTGACAGCCTTGCCTCAGCGGCGGCTCTTTCAGAAGCTGCGGCGCAAGCGGGAGTCAAACTGGAAATACGCATGGAAGTTGACACGGGCCTTAAGCGCACAGGAGTTCCCAGGGAAGAAGCATCCGCACTTGCAAAAAAAATCTCGCAAATGCCCGGCCTTGACCTTACCGGAATTTATACTTTCAAGGGGCTTATTTATGACGGGGCCTTTACGAGAGACAATCATCTTGCGGGAGAGGAAGAAGGCGTTTTTCTTGAAGAGGCTGCGAAGGAAATTGAAAAGGCGGGAATAAAACTAAAGGACATAAGCGGAGGCTCGTCCCCCACCGGGCTTGAGACTGCAAGGACGGGCAAGGTAAATGAAATCCGCCCCGGCACTTATATTTTCAACGACATTCTCCTGTGCAATGAAAACGTCGCACAAAAAGACGATGTGGCGGCACGCTTCGCGGCGACAGTTGTCAGCTGTCCCAGGGAAGATTACGCGGTAATAGACGGAGGAACCAAATGTTTCCCGACAGATCAGGCTCTTAACATTGCCCCGTTTTTTCATTCAAGTTACGCGCAAATAGAAGATCATGAAAACCTGCGCCTTTCCCGCCTGAATGAAGAACACGGAATAATAACCTCTGTTGATAGAGGTAAAACTGGTCTTTGTGTGGGGCAGATTCTCACGTTTATCCCCATCCATGTTTGTACAGCCGTGAATATGCAAAACAGCGTGTACCTTCTTGAAAACGGAACGCTCAGGCAGGAGACTGTCGCGGCGCGCGGGATGCTTGTTTGAAAATATTGATAAGGGGTGAAAAGGTTTATGACGGAACCGGCTCGCCTCCTGTAAAAACCGACATTCTGACAGAAAACGATCTTGTCGTTGACATGGGGCCGAACCTCGCCGGAAATTTCAATGACGGCGGTACTATGATTATCGAAACCAAGGGACAGATAGTATGCCCCGGATTTATCGACACACACCGCCACGCGGACGCAGCCGTTTTCACCTCACAGGACTTCGGGGAAACGGAGATACTTCAGGGCATTACAACTGTTGTGTGCGGAAACTGCGGAATATCGCCCGTCCCCGCAAACCATCCGTTTCGGGATGAATATTATCGTTATATGGAACCGGTGATGGGTCCCGTGCCTCAGGGACTTCCCCTTGAAAACTACCGTGAATACCGCAAGGGCCTTGAAAACCTTTCGCTTCCCGTTAATTTTGGGTTTCTCGCCGGAGCCGGAGCAATAAAGACGGCTGTTAAAGGTTTTTCCCCCCTGCCCTTTACCAGAGATGAAATGAGACGNGCTCAAATGTATGTCAGTGAGGCTTTTGATTCAGGGGCGCTTGGGCTTTCCTTCGGCATTATGTACAGACCCGAATGTTTTTCTAACAGCAATGAGTTATGTGAAATGGCAAAGACAGCCGCCGAAACTATTCTATGCGTACACATCCGGGGAGAGGGAGACAGCCTTGTCGATTCCGTGGATGAAGTTATTGAAATTGCGAAGAACGCGAATATTGCGGTTAACATAAGCCACTTTAAGTCTACGGGGATAAAAAACTGGCGAAGCCTCATTTTCAGGGCTATTGAGAAAATAGAAAACGCCCGAAACAGCGGACTTGAAATCACGGCTGATTTTTATCCCTATGACGGAGGCTCCACAACGATAATGTCCCTCTTGCCCCCGGCAGTTATGGAAGATACGACGGCGGCGTTATGTGCAAAACTGTCCGCCAGGGAAGGACGGGATTTGCTTCGCCGTGAAATAAACAAGGTTCACCCTCTCTGGGACAACATGGCGTTAAGCACGGGATGGGACAGGATTGTTGTCAGTTCCGTAAGCCTTCCTTCACATAACGCTTACTGCGGAAGGAACATGCAGGCCGTTGCCGAAGAAGAAGGCTTTAAAGACCCCTCAGACCTTCTGGCGGAGCTTGTGGTCAGCGAGGAAGGCAGGGCGGGGATAATTACATTCAGCATGGATCAAAATGATATTGACACTGTCGCTTCCCTTCCCTGGACATGTTTGATTTCCGATTCGCTTTACAGTAAAACCGCCAACCCCCATCCCCGGCTGAACGGCGCTTTCCCCAAATTTTTAAGGGAGTATGTAAGGGAACGCCGTATTTTTACAATGGAAGAAGCTGTCAAAAAGATGACATCCATGCCGGCTGAGAGGATGGGATTGAAAAACCGCGGAAAAATATTTCCCGGCTGTGCCGCCGACATCTTAATTTTTGATCCCGATAAATTCACAGATAACGCCGGATATTCCAATTCCACAGCTTTGTCGGCGGGAATGGGGACTGTGATTATTAACGGTAAAATAGTGTATAATGAAGGTAAATTTTCAGGTTACGCCGGAAAGGCGGTTAAGAGGTAAATCATGGATGTGTACGAAAGGATGAAGGAACTGGGCATTGCCCTGCCCAAGGCCCCTGCCAAAGGCGGGGTTTACGCGCAGGTTAAGGAATTCGGTAAGGGGCTGGTTTATGTTTCAGGATGCGGCCCGAATATAGCGGAGCCTGTCAAGGGCAAGCTGGGAAAGGAGTTTACAGTCGGGCAGGGACAGGAGTTTGCGCGTAACTGTATGCTGAACGTGCTTTCAGTCCTCCATGCCAATATCGGAGACCTTGGGAAGGTTAAAAATTGCGTAAAAATACTTACCCTTGTCGCCGGAACCGAAGATTTCTACGACCAGCCGGCGGTGGCAAACGGCGGCAGCCAGCTCCTAATCGACATCTTCGGCCCCGAGATTGGGACTCCCGCCCGTTCAGCCATAGGCGTAAACGCCCTGCCGGGCAATATGCCGGTTGAGACCGAAGGGCTGTTCGAGATTGAATAACGAACCCCGCCGCAAGCTCAAACCTGCGGTTTGGCGGGGTATTAAACCCCTCAACACGAATAAAGCCTGTACAACCCGCAGAGACTGTGGTATAATGGAACAGGCTTACCGGCCTGCCCGCTTGCGCGGAAATATCAAACCCACGGAGGGAAAAAATGTCCAAACCCAAATGCCCAAAATGTGAAGCTACAACTTTCGAGTCAATAGTTGTAGACGATTTCAATATGTCGTTTATTTGCTGTTCCGCCTGCGGCGCAGTCATTGCGTACCGTGACAGCCTATTGCTGGATAAACTGGACAGAATAGCCGAGGCGATAGAATTCAATGAATAGCCTCCCTATAAACGCCGCATATTTTTTTGATGCAGAAAAATATTAGAGTTGTTCGAAAACTTCAGTTTTTGAACAACTTCCTCAAAAATTTGCATTTTTGCAGGGCGGGCTTTGAAAAAGCCGAAGCCCGAAAAAATGCTGGACTTGTTCGGGAACCAACCGGGTTCCCGAACAAGTCCATTATTGTATGCGGCTTAACAAATATAGAGACAACTCTTAAAATTGACGGCTTTCCAATAGAATATTCTCCCGTTGATTATAAGTTCTTTGGAGTAAACAGTTCTGTTTCGGGAGTCGGGTACAATATTGTAAAGGCGCTGAGAACATTGGGAGACAGCCCATACTTTTTTTCGATAATTGGAGATGATATATATAAAAATATTATTTTTGAGCATTTGAAAAAAGATAAAATAAATACAGATTATGTGCTGCCCTTACTGGAACAAACTGTTCAGTCCGCCATATTATATGAAAACAACAAAAGAAAAATTATATTGGATTTAAAAAACATTCAGGAAACAAAATATCCTGAAAACACCCTGGAAAAAATAATGGATAAAATAGACATTGGAATTATCTGCAACATAAATTTTTCCAGGGGTTTTTTGAAGATATTAAAAGACAACGGAAAAACAATCGCCACGGACGTACACGTATTAAGCGGTATAGATGATAAATACAACAATGACTATATAAAATATTGCGACATACTGTTTTTGAGCAATGAAAATATCCGCAATAACGAAGAAGAAATCATGAAACAGCTAATTGAAAAATACAGCCACAAAATTATTGTAGTTACAATGGGCGAAAACGGTCTGTTAATTTATACAAAAGAAAAATCTGAAATAAAACATTTCCCTGCGGTAAAAACAAGGGAAGTTGTCAACACAATTGGAGCCGGAGACGCATTATTTTCCTGTTTTATACATTACTACAACAAAACAAAAGACCCGTATCATTCAATCAAGATGGCGGCAACATTCGCGTCATACAAAATCGGCGAAAACGGAGGCGCAAAAGGTTTCCTGCCGGAAAATGAATTGGAAAAATTGAACGGGCTTGTGAAGGAACCGGCCAACTGAACGCTTGTTTTTTGTGTGTTTTTTATGTATATTTAAAAGTATGGGTACATTCAAAGAAGAAATTACGCTGGAGAATATCGTAGATCGCGGTCTTGCCAATCGCGGGTATATAAAAGAAGTGCAGATCCGCACTTTGACGGTACAGGCAATGCCGGACACCGGGGCGTGGACGCTTGTAATCAATGAAGATGTACGCGAAAAGTTGGGGCTTACCATTCAGGGTTCGGCTGTTTCTACTCTCGCGGACGGCAAGACATCAAATTATCCCATTACTGAATCCGTAAAAATCCAGTGGAAAGACCGGAGTATTGAGCTTTCGGCGGTGGTTGTCGCAGAAGCAAAAGACGTGCTTTTGGGGGCAATGCCGCTTGAGGGGATGGACCTGATAGTAGACCCTGTTCATAAACGGCTGGCAGGAGCGCATGGAGATCAGCCTCTGCATGTACTTTATGGCGTGAATTGACAAAAAACAGGAAATATGCTATAATACCATAATATGAGATCTTCTAAAAGAAACTCCTATTTCAATGAATTAAATGTTGATTTGAATGATGAAACATTTTTTTCATCAGAAATTTACGAGAGGACAAAAGATAACCCCAACCCTGTTTTATCCTCGCTCTGCCCCTCGAACAATGATTCTCTTGATGAATACGCCTCCCGGCTTACCGAAAAAGTTCTTGCCGCATTAAGGGCATAGTGTATCTTTATGGCTTTTATTGATGAGGTTTTCCCAAACCGGCTGGACTGTTATTTTGCTTTGTTTCAGGATGCTGTCTATGAACATGATAACAACATGAATTATGTGTTTGAATCCGGCCAATTCAAACGAAGAAACAGGATAGCCGTTGTTAATCGAATTAAAGCCCTGGCAGATTTGGTATATGACAATCTGGCAGAAGGGGATGTTTCATTTGACCGGTGTCAGCCTTTAATTGATTACCCCGCTCTGCTTGGCGTATTTACCCGTTATTCTCGTGATATATATGGTTTTAGGCGCATAAGCGCTAAAATTAGAAATTTGGGGGCAAACTTGAATCCGTCCCAACAAACGCAGCTTGAACAAATCATTTTAGAGGGGGCGGATTTCGGGTTCAAAATTCCTTCTGGTAATCCATATATTGAACGGCAGGCAGCGGTTCTCCTATATTGGTTTTCCGTATTGAAGCCATTTCATTTAAGTTATAAGGAAGGAAAAAATCCACCGCCTGAATCATTTATCCAGTCATATTTCAATGAATACTTTGCGTATTGCCTTGTCTGTGTCTCCCTTCATCCTTTATCTGTCGATCTCACAATACACGAAGATAAAAACGTGTTTATTGAATTTCTTAATCAGCTGCATTTTAGGAACCTGTCGCGTTCTTCGCTGGATTTTTTCCTCCCGTATTGCAAAAAATAAGGGAAATGTGGGTTTATCAAATACTCTCACAGGGGCGCGGGGGCACAGGGGAAGAAGAAGAGCAACCACGGAGTACTGCTGTCCTGCGGACAGGTTAGAGTTACACTCAGAAACGTCACCACGCAATCTCGATCCGGTTATGCTCGCCTCTGCCATCCTGGAATATGGATGTTACATAATCCCGCGTCCGCTCAAGGTCCATCAGTACCTGATAACCTCTTGTCATGGAGAGGTCGTCGGCGATTTCGTCAATTCTGCCGGCGAAATAATAAGTATTTATTAGCTTCATCATTTCTACAGCTTCATCTATCTCTTCATCAGAACGCTGCAGCATACGCAGTCTTCTTGAAGTATTCAGTGCCGCTCTTTCGCTAAACCTTGTTCTTGCGTACAGATCAAAGTTCAAAAGATTTTCGTCTTCCAGACCGTTTTGCTGAGCGTACCTTCTGATGTTTACGTCTTCCGTGCGGTAAACTATGCCGGCCCTGTCAAATTCGGCTATGCCGTAAATGACAGGATAGGTAATAAGCGCACCGTTGACTATTTCCGTTATGGTTGAGCCGTTCGCGGCTGTTTTCGCCATAATGTTTTGAATGTGGATATGCCCCGAAAAAAAGATGTTCAGCCCAAGTTGTGAAAATACGCCGATTGCCCTGTCCGCCGAATCAATGACATAATTTGTAATAAAGTTTTCGTGATGGGCAAAAATATTATGGTGAAGGACGGTGATGAATTGCGCGTCATTGTTGCTTTTTTTTATGGAACCAATTGATTTTTCCAGCCATCCTAACGTTGCCGTACTAATAGTTCCCCCTGCGCTGACTCTCGGATTGTATATACATGAATCTATCATGACGGCGTACAAATAATCGTTTAGACGGGAGATATAGCTTAATGAATTTTTGTCGTAATAAAGCGCGTCCCCATAACCGAAACGCCTGTATATATTTCTGAACTGGTTTGGCGTAACATTTTCGGTTCTGTAGTACCTTCCGTTTCTTATTACCACCGAATTGGGATTTTTAATGTCATGGTTTCCGGGTATTACAAAAACCCGTATCCCTGCGGACGTTATTTTTTCGAGCAATGCCGTAAGCGCTAAATGCCCAATTCTTTCACCGCCGAACGTTAAATCCCCGCTTAAAATAACGGCCTGCGGTCTTTCGATAAGAACGTCGTTTATAAACGCTTCCATTATCTCCTGGTTATATGAAATCATCTTGCCGTCGCCGGTTGCTTCCAGTTCCATTAACGCCTGTCTGTTATAATGCAGTCTGTCGTAAAAAAAATGAGTATCGGAGGTTATGAATATTTTGTAATTTTCAGGCGAATTTTCAATGTTATACGCGGACATACTTCGACTGCCGGAACACGCGGAAAGAAACAAACTAAAAAGTACAACAAGGAAACTTAAAAAAAATCTCATGGCTGGAATCAGTATATCACAGATTATGCTGTTATTATGAGAAATCGCCGACAAAAAGAATCTCAGGCTCAAGGACAAAACCTGCGGCGGTTTTTACCCTGTCGGCAGTTTCGTCCATCAAGGCGCGGATATCCGAGGCGGACGCGCCTCCCGTATTGATAACGATATTTCCGTGAAAGGGCGCGATTTGCGCTGCGCCAAGCTGAAAACCGCGCAAGCCAAGTTCGTCAATTATTTGACCCGTGGGCTTGCCGAATTCACGGTTGTTTTTGAAAGCCGAACCCGCGCAGGGGAAAAGATAATGCCCCTTTTCCTGTCTGTCCCTCCTGTTTTTTTCCATTTCACTGCGGATTATGTTTTCTTCGCCATCCTCCAGCCTGAAACACGCGAAAAGAATCAGGCAGTCCATCTTTTGAAACGGACTCAGTTTATAGCCAAACCCCGCGCCTTCCGGCATCCGCCCTGTTATAACCTTTTTAATAACCGGCTCCCTTTCTTGCGCGCTTCTCCCATTGCTCATTGCCAATTGCTCATTATCAATAATCTCAGCCCACTCCAAGACATCCGCTATTTCACTGCCGTAACAGCGGGCGTTCATCCACAGCGCCCCTCCGATACTGCCGGGCATTCCCGCGAGGAACTCAAGCCCGCTAAGACCGGCGCGGGATGCGAATTCCGCCGTTTCATCCATACTCGTCCCGCTCTTGACGACGAGCCCTTCTCCTGTTACAGAACAGCCCTTCCAGCCGCCTGTGTCAAGCACAATGCCCCGGATTCCGTTATCTGAAACAACAATGTTCGCCCCTCCTCCGAGGATAAAAACAGGTATAGAAGATGAAGAGGCGCATTTTAAAAGAGCGGCTGAAAAGAGCGGGAAATTTTCTCCCTGCGGGCGCAGAAAGCAGTCGGCAGGGCCTCCAACTTTGAAAGTTGTGTGGTCTCTCATCGGTTCGTTGTAACGGACATCAACATCGCAGGGGTATAATTCAAGACACCGATCTATAATTTCGGCTTCCCGCATTTATATTTCGATCCCGAGTCTTTCCGCTGTCCGCCGGGCTTTACGAGCGAGGCTTTCATTTCTGTCATTAAACAGGGCGGTAATTTCAACAGAAAGATTTGTCAGATTGTTGTTAACCGCCATATCAAGCCCGTACAGTTTTTCCATGATATCTCCGTTTTGCAGAAAACGGCGCGTAAGGTTTTCAATTTCGCTTGTATCGCCTTCAACCTGCGCCTCTCCTATTATCCTTAAAAAACCGTTGGTAAGGGCCGTCTGATTCCTGCGTTTCGCCTCGTCAAGTTCAGCCATTACCCTGCTCAGGTTTCTTCCGGCGGCGTTCTTCATGAGCATCTCAGCCGCCATCAGGCGGACACGGTCGGAATTTTTCCGCTCCGTAAACAGGCTGTCAAGGATGTTAACGGCTTCCTCATTGGCGATTGCGCCGAGGGCGCGGATTGCCTCATCCTTAACGTTGGCAATCTCGTCGTTCTCGGCGCGGAATCGCAGGTAGGGGACGGCGGCTTCAAATTTGCGTTCACGGCTTGCCTGAGCGGCTGCGATGCGCGTGCGGTAATACGAATCCCTGAAAGCGTCCAGTATGGCTTTATCCACTTCTTCGCCTGAAAAGGGACCGAGCGCGGCAACGGCGGTTGAACGCACATTGGGATCGTTTGTTCTTACGCAGGCAAGGATTGCTTCAAGACCCGCCTGGTCGCCCACTTTGGCAAGCGCTTCCAGCGCGGCAATGCGCAAAGGTATGCGTTCGTCAGTATCGGAAGCAAGTTCGACAAGAAGGGCAACCGCGTTTGACGAACGTGTTTCGCCGAGAGCCACAATTACCTCCCTGCTGTTTTCATCTCCGGGATTGCGGTGGTTGTAATAGTCTGTAAGAAAATCGGCTGTCTCATCGGCCAGTTGGGTATTTGCCGAACTCGCCCGCCCAAGGGCGCGAAAGGCGTTATTCATAAAACGCCGTTCTTCAGAATCCAGAAGCTCCATCAGAACGGGAACGGCATCCCCCGCCTTTACCCTTCCCAGATAATCAACGGCTAAAAGGACCGTTTCATTCGCCTCGGCATCGCGCTCATCTATCACCCTGATTGCCCGATCCTCAAGGCCGCTNTTTTCACGCTCTCCAAAGAACGCGAAAATACCGCTTAAAATTTTCTGGTTCCGGGTNGTTTCCATAAGCGCAAGAAGTTCATTATCAAGATAATCGGCCCCTTCCGTCCTCAGAGTCTGGATNAAAGCGGTGATTTCAGTTTCCGTACCGTATTGTATCACCGCAAGCCGTGAAGCCTCCGTATTCTGAGCGTAAACGGAAAATGATATGAAAAAAATAATAATCGCTTTTAACTTCATTTTTCCCCCCCCCTATAGCGGGATAAAAAATCTCTCTTAAATTCTAAAAACATATTATCCTTTATAGCGTTACGGGCGTTTAGCACCAATTCGTTAATAAAGTACAAATTGTGGTAACTTGCAAGCATTGAACAGAGAATCTCCTTTGTTTTGAACAGATGCCTCATGTATGCGCGTGAATACTCCCTGCAAACCTTACAACCGCACTCTTTATCTATCGGCGAAAAATCCAGCCTGTTTTCGGCTTTTTTAAGCGCGAAAGGACCCTCTCTGGTGTATACCCTGCCGTTTCTGCCTTCCCGTGTAAGAAGAACGCAGTCGAACATATCAATGCCGTGCTCGATGGCGTTCAGTATGTATTCAGGAGTGCCGATGCCCATTACATAGCGAGGCTTCTCTTCGGGCAAAAAGGCGGATGTATACGCAAGCGTCTCGTTAAAGAGTTCGGCAGGCTCCCCTACCGAAAGGCCGCCGATTGCAATGCCCGCAGGGACGCAGCCTGCGCAGGTTTCCGCGCTCCTTTTGCGTAAATCCGGGAAAAAGTTGCCCTGTACAATGCTGAAAAGCCCGCCGTTATATCCGCCTTTTGAAACAACTTCTTCCCACTTGTTTTTTGCCCTCCCAAGCCATTCGTCCGTAATGGCGAGGGCCTTCTCGCACTCCTTGCGGGACGCTCCCCAGGGCGTGCAGTAATCAAGCTGCATCTGAATGTCGCTTCCAAGGATCGCCTGAATTGTTACGGCTTTTTCGGGGCTTAAGAAATGTTTTGACCCGTCTACATGGGACTGAAACCACGCGCCCTCGCTGGTAATTTTGCGTAACGCGGAAAGGGAAAAAACCTGAAAGCCCCCAGAATCCGTCAGGATATTCCGGTCCCAGTTTATAAACCTGTGAAGACCTCCGGCTTTTTCAATTACATCCTCGCCCGGCCTTAAATACAGGTGGTACGTGTTGCAAAGAATCAAATTAAAACCGATCTCCTTTAAATCGTCCGTAGTAAGGGCCTTCACTGTCCCATTGGTCCCGACAGGCATAAAAACGGGAGTGGCAACATCCCCNTGNGTTAGGTGCAATNTTCCGGTNCTCGCCCCGCAGGAGCCGTCACGGCAGGTTATACTGAAACGCACTATGTTTTCGCGCTCCACAAAAGAAATGCCCCGATAACGATAAACAAAAAAACCGGAAACCACGCTCCAACGGCAGGCGGGATATAGTTAAGCCTCGCCATTGTCATACTGAGCATTTCCGCTATGTAGTACACAACGGCGGCTGAAAGGCTTGCGAAAAGACTCATCAAAAGAATATTTTTTTTGAATTTTCCGCCCATCGGAATCGAAAGGATCATTACGATAAGGGGAGTTACAGCGAATGAATAACGGTGGTAATAGTCCGTCTGCGCGTGAACAAAGGGAAGCCCTGAGTCGCGGAGGTCGTTGACAAGAAGCCCCGCTTCCCTTGCCGGAAGTTCTTCTACATTTAACGACTTTCTTCTGAACACATCGGGAAACTCGTTATATGAAGAATTTTGGGGGAGGGAACGAATCCTTAAAAGATCATTTTCATATTGATAAATAACGGCGTTGGAAAATTCCCAGTAAGACCCCGTCCATTTTGCTGAAGGGGCGCGTATCTGCGAGATAAACTCGCCATTGTCATCCATCTCCACAATACTGACTCCGTTTAACGTCAAATCGGCAGTATCAAAAAAATCAACCGAGTAAATAACCCGCCCGTTCCTTGTCTTGATAACAACATCGGAATTGTTTTCGCTGACATACAGGCCCAGAGCGCGTCTTGAAAGATCGTTTTTTACTTTCAAAGTGGGAATGACGAGTATATCATCCAGGAAGAACGAAAAGAGCGAAAATAGCACGCCGAACGCAACAAGGGACGCGCTGAAACGCCAGAAGGGAATGCCGGAAGAAAAAATTGTTGTAAGCTCGTTTCTCGCGTAAAGATCGCCGAGAGTATACGCGGCGGCAAAGAGGAGCGAAATGGGAAGGGCGTACGAGATGCTTTTTGGAATAAAGTACAGGCTTATTTTCAGGATCGTAAGAAAGGGCGCTTCGTTATTAATGTAGCGGAAAAGATTTGAAAACATGTCGATTAACAACAGAAGGAACGCGAACATGAACACGGCGATTAAAAAAATGGGGAAGAACTGGCGTATCAGGTATCTGTCAAGTATCATTTGCGTATCCTTACCGCCGCCAAAGCAAGGCCGATACCCAAAGATAAAATATTGGGAAGCCACATCGACCAGAACGGCGGAGTTCCGATGCGTAAACTCATTGTCTGCCCCAAAAAAATCATGACCCAGTAAAGGACAGCGAGTATTATGCCAATAATAAAACCGACTGTCTGCCCGCTCTTTTTTGCCATCAAACCCAAAGAGACCGCGAGGAANACAAAAAAGAACGCTCCAAACGGAAGNGAAAATTTTCTGTAATATTCAATTANATAAACGCGAAGGGTGTTGTCGTTTATGATATTTGAAAGAGCCTGTGTTTCACGCTGAAAACCTGTAATGGCCGCTGTCCTGCGGTTCCACGAATCATCAA
>JGI24698J34947_10000444_pt1 | contig 19131 bp, 17 predicted proteins | sample TergutMp193P3_FD_34947 | JGI IMG/M metagenome (IMG submission 34947) | reverse complement strand
CGGCGTATGTTTTAAGAAGTCCCCGTCCGGTTCTACCGGATGGGGATTTAGGGGCTTATAATATCGGGGCGTTACGGGGCGGAGCCCCGTCCCCATATTAAGAATTTGACTTTTATTTTTTGACTTTAAAGACTTTATTTTATGAAAAAAATATGCGCTGTAACAATGGCACGAAACGACGAATTTTTCCTGAACCGCTGGGTCGCGTATTACGGTAAAATTCTCGGGGAAGAGAATCTATACATGTATTTGGACGGCACAGACCAAACGCCGCCGAGCGGCGCGGGAAAAGCAAATGTCTCAATTGTCGAGAAAAAAGGGCATCACGTAGTCGACGCGGAGAAACAGCGGCTCGCCTTTCTCTCTGACAGGGCGAAAGAACTGCTTAAAGAATATGATTTGGTAATAGGCTGCGACGCGGACGAATTTCTAACCGTCGACCCTGACACAAACATGACGCTCGCGGAATATTTGTCGCAAATAAAAATCAAAACCAGCGTCTCGGGCCTCGGCCTCGACTTTGGCCAACACCTCGCCACCGAACAGCCGCTTGACAAATCAAAACCGTTCTTGGAACAGCGCGGTTACGCCCTGTTATCAACGCGATACACAAAAACATCGGTAATTTCAAAACCGGTCCGTTGGGGAAGCGGTTTCCACAGGATAAACGGGCACAATTACCATATTGATAAAAATCTCTACTTGCTCCATTTCGGCAACGCCGACCACAACGCTTTGAAAGCGCGTTTCGACGACCGAGATTTTATTGATACAGGCCGAATCAGGCACCTCAAAAAAAGGATACGTGTCATAGAGGATGTAACGAACAAACCATGTATCGACGGGGACAAAGTCTTCGCCCGCGCCCGCGTAATCCAAACGTTTTGCAGGCAGGTCTACGCGTGGAACAAACCCTGTATGCTCGGTATGCGGTGGATTGTGAAAATCCCGGAAAGGTTTAAGGGGTTGGGGATATGAAAGTCAGCGTAATAATTCCGGTTTACAATTCGGAAAAATATCTTAAACAAACATTGAACTCCATTTGTTTTCAAACATACAAGGATTTGGAAATCGTCTGCGTTTTGGATTGTCCAACCGATAATTCCACGGAAATTGTTAAACGTCTCGCAAAAGAAGATAACAGGATAAAACCTGTCGAACTCACTCAGAACGTCGGACACGCAAACGCGCGAAATATCGGCGTTCTGAATACATCCGGCGAATATATACAGTTTATGGATTCCGATGACCTTATAAGTCCAAATTTTTATGAAAGTATGGTTGACGCGGCAACGGCGGCAGACGCCGACGTTGCGGCCTGTTCGGTTTTTTACGAACAAAAGCCAAAACAAAGCATTTGGTTCCGCAAGAGCGAAGTTCTATTTGACCATAACAAGATAAAGAAAACCGAGGTTACTATTCAAGGATGGTCATGGCGGTATTTGATTAGAAAAAGTTTTTGGAACAGCCATAACCTGTCATTTCCGAATTTGGTTATGATGGTAGACATACCGGTTATGATTCCTATGATTTATTACGCCGACAAGGTCGCTATCTGCCCAAACGCCGTGTATTATTACAAAAACAGAGAAAATTCCGTATTGAATAAAAAGAACTGTAATCAGGAATTGGAAAAAATACGAAAAAACGATATGATAACGGCACATAAACTTTTTCAGGATTTCATACGCACGCACAACATCGACCGGCCCGGCAAACTGCGCCGCCACTACATGTCATTTCGCACGAAGAGAACAATCTGCATGAACGACCCGATAGAGTATGGAACAATGGACGAAAAAATCAGCGTAATCGTTCCTGTTTACAACGCTGAAAAATATCTTAAACAGACGTTGGATTCCATCCGTTTCCAGACATACACAAATTTGGAAATCATCTGCGTACTGGACTGCCCGACAGATAATTCAGATGCAATAGTCGAAAATATAGCAAAGGAAGACAATCGTGTCAAACCGGTCAGGCATCAAAAAAATATGGGGCTTCCGGCTGCGCGAAATACCGGCGTTCAGAACGCTGCGGGCAAATATATACATTTCATTGATTCCGATGATTTGATAAGCCCGGATTTTTACGAAATTATGGTCAGCGCGGCAGTCAAGAATGACGCCGATGTGGCGGCGTGCTCTGTCTTTTACGAGAAAAAACCGTGGCGGAGTATCTGGTTTAGGAGAAGCGAAGTTTTATCAGGCCCTTCAAAAATCCAAAAAACAGAGGTCGCGATTATGGGGTGGTCATGGCGCTATTTGATAAGAAAAGATTTCTGGAACGGGAATAATTTATCGTTTCCGAATCTGGTCCCGATGGAAGATATGCCGGCCATGATTCCGATGATACATTACGCAAACAGGGTAGTTCTCTGCCCGAGCGCGGTTTATTTTTATAAACATAGGGAAAGTTCCATACTTAATAATGATTATGACCGGGAGCGCGAGAAATCGCGCAGTAAAAACCGTAAAAAGGCGCGTAAAACTTTCAGGGATTTTATGCGCGTTAATAAAATCAAGCGCCCGAGCAGGCTGCTATACTATATAAAAAAGAGGTGCGCATGAGCCTTTCGCGAAAGTTTACAGATTTTTATGTGTCAATAGCCGTTCTGTTTCAGCGTTCGTTCGGGCGGCTTTTAAGCGGCGGCCGCAAAAACATAAATATAAAGGCTAACTTGCTGCCGGATTATTTCGAGCGGAAATATCTGCCGGCAGTTAAGGATTTGGCGCAAAAACAACTTACCGTCAAAAACCCCGAAACGATTTGGCAATTCTGGGATAATCCGGCTAAACAGAAAACACCTGAAATCGTGAAAGCGTCGTTCAGGACAGTTGAGAAATTCAAGGGTAATTTAGAGCATAAAATATTGGACAATTCGACAATAGGAGATTATTCAGATTTGCCCGGATACGTTTTCGACAGATTAAAAAAGGGGCAGATGCGTTACGCGCATTTTTCCGATTTGCTGCGCCTGAACCTCCTGAAAAACCACGGCGGGGTTTGGATGGACGCCACGCTTTACATGACGGGCTTTCTGCCGGAATACATAACGAGAGAGGATTTTTTCGTTTTTCTGACAGACAAGCAAACGCGCTTCCCATATTCCTTCATGCAAAATTGTTTCATCCGCGCTAAAATCGGCAGTTTCCTCTGCGAGGCGTGGTACCTTATGTGCGTTGAATACTGGAAAAAAGAATCAAGGAGGATAGATTATTTTCAGCATCAATTGATGTTCAAGGCGTTAGTCTCTAAAAATTCAACCGCCAAAGATTTGTTTGCCAAAATGCCGCACGTTTCGGAAGATGAAACACTTCAGCTTGTCGGGAATAATCTGCTGTGGAAATTTGACGCGGACAAATGGGAAAGAATCAGGAAAATGTCTTTTTTCCAAAAAACGATATACAAAATAAACAAGAAAAATATCGCGAACGCCGATGATTATCCCGAAACGTATTTCTCTATGTTAAGCAAGGGCGAAGTATAAAATGGAAAACACAAAAAAAATGACTTTTGGCAAACATTGTAAAAAGATGACCAAGGTTTGGCGTGAGAACTGGCGCAAACGCCGAAAATTCAATGCAATAAAAAAACTTGAACCGCTTGAGAATAGGGATACTCCCTCGCGGTACATCGTTTCGCTGACTTCTTACGGGAAACGGCTTACAAATACAGCCCCCTACGCAATCGCCACGCTTCTTAACCAAAGCGTTAAACCTGACAAAATTATTTTGTGGGTCGCAAATGAGGACAGGAACAATATCCCGCAGATTATGGCGGAATTAATTGAAAAAGGGCTTGAAATTCGTTATTGTGAGGATATAAAATCATATAAAAAACTTATTCCGGCGCTTGAATCGTTTCCTGACGATTATATTATTACTGCCGACGATGATGTGTACTATCCTCATGATTGGTTTAAGCAATTGATAGCGGAACATAAGAAAAATCCGAACAAAATTATCTGCCACCGCGCTCACGGAATAACGGTTGATGAAAATCATAATCCGCTTCCTTACAATGAATGGGTTTTTTATGTTGAGCCGCATGAGCAAAGCCTCTCCCGCCACCAACCGGAATGTTTATTTCCAACCGGATGCAATGGGACGCTATATCCGCCTCATTGCTTAGCCAACGATGTGACAAACAGAGCGTTGTTTATGAAACTTGCCCCGCAAGCGGACGATATTTGGTTTTGGGCAATGGCTGTGATTAACAAAAAATATTTTGGTGAAGAGAGCCCATATATTGTTATTGGAAACGGCTACTCAAGGAATTTGCAGGACATTGAAACTTTGCAAACGCGAGATGGAAACGCTTTGTGGAACTACAATTCGCAGGGCGGAAACGACAAGCAGCTTAAAGCGGTTATTGAGCAATATCCACAGATTATTGATGTATTGAACAAAATTAAGCCATATTTTAATTCAGATATAATATCTATCAAAAGCGATATTTCCGTTTCTATCATAGTCCCGGTGTTTAATGCGGAACAATTTATCGAAAGGGGATTTAATTCTATTATCAGGCAGACTTACAGAAATGATAAAATAGAGGTTATTTTTGTTGATGACTGTTCAACAGATAATTCCGTTAAAATCTTAGAAAAATTTGTTGAGAATTATCATGGGCAAATAAAATTTAAAATATTAAAACATACAAAAAACAAGGGGGCATCTCAAACAAGAAACACGGGTATAGAAAATGTCCACGGCGAATATCTGTATTTTATGGATGCTGATGACGAAATTACTCCAAATGCTATTTTGATACTGGCTAATTTGGCACAAAAATACAAAGGCGTGGATATTGTTCAAGGAAACACGTATAGAATTGAAGCGGTTGTTAATGGAGTTTGGCAGTTAGACAAGATGTGGGATATCGCGGAATATAATTTTCCGGAATACGTTAACGATAAATTATGGATTAAACAACGATTGGGTATGTGGGTCAGAAATACATTCCCAACGGAACGCGGATATATTCCGCATTCTTCTGCGAATAAACTTATTGCGACAAGTTTTATTAAGAAGAATAATTTATATTTTGAGAAAAATTCTCCGGTCGGAGAAGACCAATTATGGAATTTCTTCGCGTCAAAATTAATTAAAGATATTGCTTTTACAAACTATTATTCTTATATCTACCACAGGGAACATGCCGTGTCTCTGTCAAAAAACGAAACCACATATAAAAACATACCTTATCTGATTGATAACTGCTCAATTATGCTCAATAATTTAGATACTGATATTATTGAACTTCAATTGAAAACCATTCACAAATATGTTGGTTTTTACATACGGCCTGAATTGAATAAATTAAAATCTGTAAATAAAAAATTGAAAAGAAAATTTGAGCGGGAAGCGGCAAAGATAAAATACAGAGCCTTGCTGCTTCGTCTATCCTTAAAAACCGGCCAAAAGAGACGGAGGCTATCTTAAACTTTGTGTAAATGCTGGTCAAGGTTATTCGGTTATTTCTCCGGCAAATACCCGCTTTATACCCTCCAAAAATCTGTATTTGTTACGCGTATCCGGCTCCAGAATCATACTTTCCGCCCATTCATTCCACGCATTACAAAATATAAACTCTATATTTTCTCTCTCCGCGATTTTTTTTAACTCGGTCAAATACCAAATATATCTCTTATCTGAAATAGCGGTTATTTTATACCCTCTTATTCCATGCCGCGACGTATTATCCCAACCTGAGTACATACCTAACCAATATTTAATACCGGTTTCACGCATCTTTTCACAAAAGATACCGGCGCTGCCTACAATTCTTTTAGCATGGCTGACGCCATTATACTTTTCTAAAACAACAGGTCGATTAAATAGCTGCCTTAATATTCTTCGCGTTTCCCTTTTACTTTTCTCCCAAATAGTCAACCGATTAAGAGAAACACTCGGTTCTCTTAATACAACGGCGTCCGTTGCATATAACAACTCATCTAAAATCAGCGGTTTTATCGTCTGTATCGATTGCGCGAAAAAAATACCTTCCAACCCATTTTCACGAGCGCTGGTATTAAAATATTCGTAAACAGCCCTTCTCTCTTTAAAATCCCTAAAAATTACAAATAACGGCTTACCGTCGACTTTAATATACCTGTCGTCTTTAAAAAATGGCAGCAAATAGTCAAAATGTCCGCGCCAGTCTTCTTCTTTACCATACTCTTGTTTTACCAATATAGTTTTAACACCGTCCCAGCTTCTTATCCAATCATGATTTGCCCAACAAAAGCAAAACTTCTGGTTTATGTTCTTATTGTTTAGCAGATTTTCCGCCGGTTTCTCAAGCAATTTTTTTCCGCAGAAATAATAGTGGTAATATACAAACCCATAAACGCCGTACGCTTTGGCTAATTCTGTTTGCCATAGCACCGTTTTCTCATCCAATAGATTATAATAATTATCATTCAGCGGCTGCAAATTCTTAGATACCTTATTTTCCTTTTTGATAGTAGTCCATTCGGTAAATCCTTTTCCCCACCATTCGTCATTTTCCGGTATGGTATGGAATTGAGGAAGGAAATACGCAAGTACCTTTACCTTTTTATTAGAGTTAAATTTTTCATCAGACATTTCATTGTATCCTTTACTATAAAAAATATTCTCGTTTAATTTTTGCGACATCAAAATTATAAATATCATTAAGGCGAGTGGCAATTAACGTTTCAACAGAATTCAGACTCGTTGTATTACCATCATCAGGGTTTAATATTTTGCGAGTCATTCCGAAAAAATGATTAAAATATCTGTTATGAAATCTTTCTGGCAAGCCGATAAAATCATAGCCGCATTTGTACTTGAGAAACATATATACTTGCGCTCCGGTATCATAAATAACCATACTGGGTTTGTGATAATCATAATATGTTTTCCTGAAATATTTCAGAAATGGGATATCATTCTTTAAAAACAGCTTAAAACGAAATCTACGATATAATAGACGAGCTATGCTTCGGATTGGGAAATCATTAAACTCCCACTTGTCTTTAAAGCTGCACCCTGCATCAAGCGCTTCGATTATTTTCTCTCTTTTTAAAAGAACACATGGAATATACATTCTTTCCTGATAATATATAAGCCCACTCCCACCTCCATGCGGCCAAGATTTTTCATCTAACGGGAATGGGCCGTTTATAAAACCAATTCCAAAAGTATTTTCGTCATGTATAAGTTCGTTACGAAAAAATGAAAAATCAATGATTTCCGCATCAGAATCCAATAAACATATGTATTTTGCATTGATCTTTCGAAACAATAAATCCAAAGTCAGACCATGACGTTGAAGCGGCATCTTAATCAAATAAAAATCAAACTCATAAGATAATTTTTGCAATATTTTTATGTCATCATCGTTATTGGAACAATCTATAACCACAACTGGATAATCAGTTGTTTTTTTCGCAGATAAAATTGCCAATGTTGTTGATATCCATGTATTGACATTTATTACGATAATTACATTCTCAAAAACCGGTAAATCATCAATTGTGGTGTGTAATAAAGACATTTTATTTTTCCTTTTTTATTTAAATAATATCACCTAACATCAACCCAAATAATCCAATATATACACAGCGTTAATATTTTATTGTCAATTTTTTAACTTCCTTTAAATAGCTATCTCCATATTTCATGTCCGGTTCTAAATGATTGCCCTCCGCCCATTCATTCCACGCATTAATAAAAATAAAATTTTCATCATCAGAATATGGAGTAAATGTATCTATTATTTTTTTTAGCCACATTCCAAATAACTCAGGCGTACTGCCGCGGAAAGCGATAAAATTGTTCTTTTTCCTGCGAGCGCTGTTATCCCACATGGGGGAAATACCTGGATACACTTTATACGACGGCATATTACATTTTAACTGAAACAATACATATTTCTTATAACTCCATATTTTTTCAGTAAGCATATCGTTTCCTGTCAATGAACGTGCTATCTTATTAATTTTTCTTCTCAGAAGATTAGTATTTTTATTATATTGACAATATCTCTTAATTCCACTAAATGGCTCAAATTCAATTGCGGCATCTATCCCTTTTGCCATAAAATCATCCCCTGATATGCCATGTGATTCGAATTGGCATATATACAACTCAATTCCTTCTTTCAAGGCTTCTGTTCGCCATAATTCAATAGTTCTTTTAATATTCGGGAATTGAGTTGAACGGTATACAGAAATAACAGGTTTATTATTTATTCTGATGTAACGAGGATCTTTAAAAAATTTAATCAAATAATGGATATGATTTATATCATCTTCCTCAGAATATGCTTGTTCGATGAGTATTTCTTTTTCCCCTCCGTCCCATACTCTTGTCCAGTTCTCATTTGCCCAACATATCATAAAAGGGAAATCCGGCTCTTTTGACCTTAACATATCTTCCAACGGCCGTTCCAACAATAAACGCCCGTTAAACCAGTAATGATAATAGCAAAATCCATAAATACCGTGTTCTCGAGCCATCTTGGCTTGTTCCGCTCTTACCTCCGGAACACGCAAATCATAAAATCCCAAATCCGCAGGCAAATGAGGCTGATATTGTCCGTGGAAATACGGCTTTGCCTTGACCACATTCCGCCATTCAGTGAACCCTTTTCCCCACCACGCATCATTTTCTGGGATAGGGTGAAATTGCGGCAAATAAAGCGCTATAATTCGGTGTTTCATTGTACTAATCAGCTCCTATAAAAAATGTTCAATCGTTTCTTAAAGTTTCCTCATAAAGATTAATATACTTTTTTACCACAACGCCGTAATCAAACTCACGAATTATTTTTCCCCGTGCGTTTTGGGATAATTCATAGTAATTTTCACTATTTAATACCCAATCAATACCGTTTGCCATGTCCAACGTATCAAACGGCTGCGCCAAATAACCGTTTATTTTATGATTTACCATATCTGAACTACCGCCAATATCAAAACATACGACTGGAGCCCCACAAGACAAGGATTCCATTATGACGTTCGGTAAATTTTCTCGTTTGCTCGGAACAACCATAACGTCACAGGCGCTATATAATGACACTAAACTGACATTATCGTGTAAATGTCCCAGATAACGAATTTCGCGCGGTAATTTTGGCGGATTTTTCGGCTCGTTTGAACCGAAAACTACAAACTCGACATTCTCAGAAGATATTTTATTCAGCGTTTCTACCAATAAATCATAACCCTTATACGGCATGGAAGTTGCCGCCACAGTGCCAAACAATATTAATTTTTTGTCTTTCGGCAAATTCCACAATAATCGAGACGAATATTTATCTATCGGTTTAAAAACATTTGTGTTTATCGGATTAGGCAAACAAACAACTGTTCTATCCGAAAATACTGCGCTTTTCCTTGCGCAATCAGCCATCCATCTACTAACCCCAATTATTGCCATTGATTTTATTTTCGCGAACTCTCTCTTTTTTCTCTGCAAAATCTTAAAACTTAAATCTTTTGATTTTTGGCTTCCAAGAAAATCGCAACGTCCGCAATTTTGGGTATATTTATCGCACAAGATACCGGATTCGCTACGAGACGACACCCTCTCCCCACTATCTAACGAGACATGTTCCACTGCGAGGTGGCACCCACCGGTAAAAGCTCCCATATCGTGTAAACTCCATACTATCGGAGCGCTTATTTTTGCAATATCTTCTATCGATAAAAAACCATCGCAAATCCAGTGCAAATGGACAATATCAGGGTTAATTTCATTTATAGCCTTAACCAACTTTTTATTTGAAACAATTTGCGGAGAAAACGGGCCCAAATTTCTGGATATTGTCTTTTTGTACTTGAGAAGCAACGACCCATCCGATTTATTCCAAATCCGTTTTCTAATATTCTTTTTCGATATGGTTATTATCGAATCCATATTGCTTTTTTTGTTTGCGACAAGCATTTGTGAATTAACGTTATTTTGCAATAACGCTTCATGTAACCTAAGCGCAGCTACCGCTGAACCACCGTTATAGACGGCATCATCACTTATGTTGATGTTTAGAATTTTCATTTATATTTCCTTCTTACTTTATATAGGTCTGCCGCTCTTTTCAGACCAGTATCCTTTTCTTTATACAATAATAACGATAGATTTTCATCAATAGTATCGATCTCCCAATTAATTTAATGAAAAACTTTTTATACGTGTTTTCATCAATCATTTGGCCAATTTTTATCCATTCAGCATATTTCTTAAAATCACGCGCACCAATCGCACGTTGAGACAAATATGTACTAATTATATATTTTTTCATTTCAGGTGTATAAAAACCATAATATTTCGCAAGGAACGTAATCATTCTATAATCCTCATTACATAATTCCACTAACCGTTCATAAGAAGTAGGATTCATTGTTGAACCCACATTTACACGATATACACATGTGATTTCATTGATAAAATGTACCCGACTATTGCAATAAAACCACAATTTAATTGGATAGTCGCCAATAAATTTCCAACCTCTCGTTTCCGGCTTTATCTCTTCATAATATTTAAACAATAGTTCCTTACGCAAGCATATAGTTAATGTAGGTATTACTGCACTATAAGGGAAATCCTCTTTCTTGTATACTTCTGTACCCATGGACCATTTCTCAAATTCATTTTTCTTTTGAGAATAAACCCGCGCTTTCGTATAGCACAATCCATATTCCGGATTCGCCTCCAAAAAATCCACCTGCTTCTGTAATTTACACGGGTCAGTCCAGTAATCATCCCCTTCACAGATCGCTATATACTTACCCTGTGCCCTCGGATAATTATATGTTCTACTGGGCGATATCCCCTTTGAATATTGATTCTCCGTTTGATAGATCGGCTTAATTATATCAGGATACTTTTGTTCATATTCACGAACAATATCAGCAGTACCATCCGTAGAAGCATCGTCATGAACGAGAACCTCTATCGGAAAGTCAGTCTTCTGCATTATAAATCCGTCAAGACACTGACGGACATATGGTGCATGGTTGTATGTTAAACAATTGATCGAAACAATCGGTTTGTTCACTTATTACTCCAACGTTTAGTTAAAATAAGCATGATATAAAACTATTTCCAATAGTCAACAAAACCTTCTTTATAAAAAAAATAATATTTTTGCAATTCTGTATTTATTGCATTTTTTTTTACGTAAGCATTTCAGATTCTTTTTTAAATAGAGCCCAACATTTACTTGTCGGGCAATATAGGGAACATGTATAACCCAATTGTTACATCAATTTGGAAAAATAATATTCCATAGTAGATGCACAAATCATACATTTCATAATTATTACATCCTTGATTGTAATATGAATAACGGCCTGTTTAAGAATTCGCCCAGCGAATCGTTTCTTTTGATATTTTCTTCATTAAGGTCACAATACACTATCTTACCTTCGACCGAAACAGGTATTCCTATTTTTAAAATATTCCATTTCTCCTCTATACCATTTTTAATAAACTCTATCATTTCTTGTTTTGTCCCTGTTGAAAATAGCGGTTTATTTCTATCTCCTTGCCAATTAAATCCTAATTGAAAAATTAAAATATCGGTTATGCAAGAAAGGTTATTTATACTTTCTATTATACTTTTTCTGGCATTTTGCAGATTTATTCGCGAATCTCCGTAATCATCACCAATATGATGCAATACATTTAACAACAAGATAATATCGTATTTTATATTTCGCGAAATATCGGTAAAGTCATAATAAGAATTTTTAACTGTTATTTTTTTATCCATTTGGATAAATTCTGCCGCGTATTTAATAAAATCAGCGTGTTCTTTATTGCCCTCATAAGCATCAATGCTTCTTGCGCCATTTTCTATTAATTCAAAACAAAAAAAACCTGTATTTGCGCCAATATCCAAGATAGTTTTATTCTCTACGGCAACATTTTGTAATATGTATGATAATCTTTCATCTTCATTTTTGGATTTGATTTGCAATAAATCCTCGTTTAAATACCTTTTTAGGCTTGTTGGCAATTTCTGATAATTCGAATGTTTACTCGTATTAGAGTAAAGTTCTGTCAATTTATTAATGTCATTCATTTTTTATGCTCCGAACGATAAATGTTAATCGCATCGTCTTTTAAATAAATTTCATAAGAAAAAAATTTATTGTATTCCTGCAAAAATTTGTTACTGTTATAATCTCCATGAAAAACTATGCTTAATTCATTTTTACTGTCTTGAAATATACCTCCTGACCAAAAATACGGTATATTAGTTTTATAAACGACATTTGATGTATTTGTTTGTAATAATCCATAGTCATTCATAAAACAATGAAATAAATCCATACCGGAATCCAATATCAACTGGGAAGGCCCCCAAAATCTTGGGTTTGCTTCTATTGCATAGTAGTGCCCATTATATAATTTCGTTTCTACCATTATTAAGCCATAAAATCCTAATTCGGAGAACATTTTTTTATATTTTAACGCGATATCTTTTAAATGGTAATCCGACGATACCGCGGCAATTATTGACGACCCCTGCTCTTGTTGCATTAAATTTTCCTGTGAAAATAACGACACTTTGCCATCAATAGAAAAATAAAAAAGCAGATATATGCTTTTACCTCCAATAAATTCCTGAAAGTAAAAATCGTCAGTAGCATAATTTTCAATAAATATTTTATAAGAATCATCAGAATACAATATTACCGGTTTTAATATCAGATTCGTTGATGTCGCATATACTTTTGGTTTCGCTACGCACGGAAACGTCAAGTTCTCATTATATTCCAACGGAATTTGAATATTATACTTTTCACACAGCCTACAAAAACTATATTTATTCGATATTTCATTATATATTCCTTCTTCACAGAGCGGAATTATATAATTATTATCTTCAAGATTATTTCGATTCTTTAAAATAAATCTATTAAGATATTCCGTTGACGGCAATATTACAAGTTTATCTTTATTTATCAATTTATACCATTTTGTGAAATCATCTAATGATAATTCCGCGTCTTCTCGAATATCTATAACATTATCTTTATATGTTGATAATAAAATAATGTCTTCGTGATTTTTCGCAATAATATAAAACCTGATATTATTTTCTTTCGCAAATCGGCAAAATGATATTACGGCCCTGTGATTATAACCGGATATAATCAATATTCCTATATTTTTCATTTTTTCTCCAATACCGAGACAATTCTTTCTACTTCCCCAACATCCAAATCCGCGTATATCGGTAAGCAAATCACTTCTTCCGCCATCTTACGGGCGACCGGCAAACGCTCGGGCGCGGAACTCGGCAGCCCTTTGTATACCGGGAAATTGCTAATCAATGGGTAGAAATATCTCCGCCCGAAAATATCACTGTCTTTCAATTTTTGATATAAGCAGTCCCTGTTAATCCCAAATACATTTTCATCCACAAAGATGGGGAAATAGGAATAGTTATGCCTTACGCCCGACAAATCCTCGAAGAATGAAATCCCTTTAATTTTTTGCAAACATTCTCTATACGCATTGGCGATCTGTTTACGTTTCTCTATGGCATCGTCTATCAATTTCAAATTTAGCAAGCCATAGGCCGCGCGTAACTCGTCCATTTTGGAATTTATACCCGGCGCTACTACTGTCACCTCGTCCGCAAAGCCAAAATTTTTCAAATAATCTATACGTTTTTTTGTGCGGGCGTCCTTTACAACCAACGCCCCACCTTCAATGGTATTATAGGTTTTGGTGGCGTGAAAACTCAGAGAACTCATATCGCCGAAGTTGAGGACGCTCTCACCGTTCACAGTAACCCCAAAAGCGTGGGCGGCATCGTAGATTACCGCCAAGCCATAGCGGTCGGCCACATCCTGAATGGCCTGCGTGTCGCACGGGTTGCCGTAAACGTGCACTGGCATTATCGCGGTCGTAGCGGGAGTTATGGATGATTCGATAAGCGCTGGGTTTATATTGCCTGTTTTTTCTTCTACATCAACAAATACCGGCTTTAGCCCGTTCCACCATATAGAGTGCGCCGTGGCGACGAAACTGTACGGCGTGGTGATGACCTCCCCCGTTATGCGCATTGCTTGCAATGCGGTTATTAGGGTCAGTGTCCCGTTTGTAAAAAGGCTTAGGTACTCCACCCCCAAATACTCGCACAATTTTTTCTCTAATTCCCCATGATAATAGCCGTTATTGGTCAGTCGTTTCCTCTCCCAAATATCTTGCAAATACGGGATAAACTCCGCAAGCGGCGGGAGTAGCGGGGATGTGACGTATATTTGGTTCATATTTTTATTACTCTGATCAAATATTCTTTGGGATTAACGCCATAATATTGTGAAAAATGGTTATCGAAATTTAATACTTTAATATAATATTTGCAAAGTAAAAAACAAATATAATTTAAAAGTTAAATAATTTTCTTGCTTAATCAGAATGTCCCGTATTTTTTCCTTAACACTACATAAATTATGGGATTTATCCCTTTAACTCTGCAAAATTTCCATCAAATTTGCCCCAATTTCATTAAACTCCCCTATTGACAGTGCAAAATCTACTTTGTCATATTCATTGCCATAGGATGATGTCAAGTTTGCTGAAAACTGTTGCGGAGTTCTTGCAGAGTTAAGTATATAATTCCTTAAATTATCATATATTTTGTCAACCGCAGTATTGCAAAAAAAAACGGTCACATCTTCAAGCAACACTCTGACGATTTCGGATATTTCCGGTATGCACAGCGAAAATTGCAAGTGTCTATTGGAACATTCACGTCAATATAGTGCGTAATTTTAAAATTATTTTTTCCCTTCCGTTTTACTGGTTGTTTCCAAGCCCATTTTTTAGGGACTTATCCCTTTAACTCTGCAAAAATTGGGTGAAGTTTCACCTGCAACCAATAAAATCAAGGCGAATTCTATTTTGTAATATTCATTGCCATAGTTTGATGTCAAGTTTGCTGAAAACTGTTGCGGAGTTAAGTATATAATTCCCATTTTTTACTCTCCTTCTGCAGTAAAAGTTTAATTCTCATTATAACACGTTTATCGATAACCAACCCGGACACAATTTATATCCCAAATTTTCTTTGGCATCAACTTTCGTGTGCGGTTCGGATTTTATTACTATTTTTTTCGCATTTCGTTTTGAAAGGTACGCCGCCCACCAACCTACGCTGCTTGAACATATTATAAAATTATGACAATCAGACATCAAAAACATATCAAAGTGTCCGTCATCATTGCCATTATTGTCTATGTAATGAAAATTTTCCGCCCTATTTCGAAAAATATCCTTACAATATGCGATATCGTTAGAAAAAACAAAATAATCAATTGGCATACCCTCATTCAACATATTCATTTTATCTACCGCCTTCATATAGTAATCCTCATTAACGACATCTCCGATAGTGCCGACATAGTCGCCTCTTCTTACGTGGACAGCGACGCTACATTTTGATCCATTAATAACATCAAATGTTTCGGCGTTTTTTCCATATAGCCGTATCAAATCAAAATCGTATATTTCTTTAATATAATTTTCTATAACTTCAAGGTATTTTGCATTACCATAATATCCGCCGAGATATCTAATTCTTTTTGAATACAAAAAATTTTTATCGTAACCATCGAACTTTTCTCCCAACTTATTTGCGGGGAAAAAAGTTCGATAGAAAAAAACTTCGTTATCGGTCGCTTTTTTAACTTTAACTTTTGAATGGACTTTGTCAATCTGCCAATCGCGTTTGTTTATTCCCAGTAAATCCATTTGCTGCCCGTTAAACGCGGTCAAGTCATAGTAAACGCTAACACCGGAACACTTTTCTATTGCCTGTCCAATGGCATATTGCCACATTTGGCTACCTAGACCGCCCTCAATCATAAATATTATCTTTTTTTTTGACAAAAATGAAATAAAACCGCAAAACAAACAAAAAATATTCTTTACCTTTTTGTATATTCTCCTCACAATATTGAAAAGACCCGTTTTTTTCAATATGTTGATACTTAAATTACGCATCTTACTTTTCACATTAGGCTTAGGTTTAGGCTTATGTTTCGTGTACAAATTCCATAAAAGTATCGACCGTTTAAGCACATAATCAAGAAGTGTTTCCATATACTCATTCTTTTGCGGAATAATGTATATCTGGTCATCACAAATTTGCAAATATCTTTTGGCTTTTGAAACTTTTTCGATTTTTTCATATATTTCGCCAATCGATGGGTATCCTTTCCCACCTATCATACATCGAGCGTCATCAATTATTATTATATCGTCATTGTTTCTTGACAAAATACTATCTAATTCATCTGATAATGGACATGGGTTTTCTGCTCCACCGGTTTCATAATCCCCCACACAACCGGAATAATGCCCGTCAAGCCAAAAAACTATATTTGTATTTTCTGTTTCCAGTATTTGAGGTAATATACTTCTTGAATCGCCTAAATGTGGTATTATATTTCCTCTTGATATAAGTTCGTCTTTTGTTTTATTGTAGAAATGCTCTGACAGTTCAATTGTGTGGACTTTTTTAAAATACCCCGCAGCCCATTTTGTAGTACCGCCAAAAAGCGTACCGGTTTCAATAAAAACACTTGCGTTTGCGTTAGCAGCTAATTTTAAACAAATTTCTTCTGGAAAATATGGATCAACTATACCCATTTTTGTCTCCTATTATTTAAGTTAAGAACTTCATTCATAAAGATACGTTTTTCTTTATTGAAAAGCAATATTATTAAATAATTTTATTTTCTTCTTCATTTTATAAAAAGCATCTTGAAACATTTGATTCCCTAATCCTCCTTGGAATTCAACTATCATCATTTTCTACCTATCCTTTGTAAATAAAAAACACCCGCAACCATAATTTTGTTTAGACGCGGCGTTACCATCGGAATTTTCCAAATATTGGCCGTCATCCGTAATTAGAGTAAATTGCAATAGTTTTAATTGCGTAAAATAACTCACAATACTGTCATAAGTATAAATCCTGTGCGCGTTATATTGAATACGCATTTGTCTACCGACAGGAACAACAAAAAGCAGATTTCCATCGGGCATTAGAACTCTCTGAAGTTCGCTTATCGCCTTCAAATCGCCTTGCGGGTCAAAAGGATCGCCGTATCGTTCAAGCCCAATATGCTCCACAACGTGCATAGACGACAACGATTCAATGGAATCATCGTCAAATGGCAGTTTTGTAACATCCGCGAACCCTGTTTTCAAATTCGATAAATTTAACTGGGCAGGACGATAATCATAAAATTCTACAGGAACGAACGCGGAAATGCAGGTAATGAATCTTATACTGGAACTTATATCAATATGCTTTTGGGGCATTGTCTTTGCCAAAACCCGCGATGCCCATGCCGTGTGATAGGTATAGTGATAATCAAATCCAGTATTCGCTGTACGGTCATTCAGACACACCCATATATCTTCCCAATTACAAGAAAATCTATTGTCAGCAAGCAATTTCGATTTTTTCTGAAAATTTCGTTTAAACATATTGATATTTTTTCTCCCTGACCTCCCACGTGTTTCACGTAACCGTAAGTAAGGTTCTAAGCCACTTAACAAAAAAGACGGTAAAATGCATTTAATTATTTTTCTAATTCGCATAACAATAACCTCCAACTTACTTTATTAATTTTTAAAATAGTTTCCAGCTTTATTCTGTTTTATCTTTTTATATATGCTTCTTACGACATCAAACGTCACGATTTTTTTCAAAATGTTAATACTTACATTACGCTTCTTACTTTTTATAGTAGGTTTAGGTAAATATTTTCTATACAAATTCCATAAAAGTATCGACCTTTTAAGCACATAATCAAAAAGTATGTCCACATACTCATCTTTTTGTGGAACGATGTATATTTGGTCATCGCAAAGCTGTAAATGCCTTTTGAAGATTGATTTTCTTTCAATTGTTTTATGTACTTCGACAATCCCCACCACCACCGACCATCATACGAGCGTCATCAATTAATATTATATCGTCATTATTTCTTGACAAAATATAATCTAATTCATCTAATAATGGGCATGGACTTTCTACCCCACCTGTTGCATAACCTTCTACACAACCGGAATAATGTCCGTCAAGCCAAAAAAGCATATTTGTATTTTCTGTTTTCAGTATTTGAGGTAATATACTTCTTGAATCGCCTAAATGTGGTATTACATTTCCTCTTGAAATAAGTTCGTTTTTTGTTTTATTGTAGAAATACTCTGATAGTTCAATTGTGTGGACTTTTTTAAAATACCCCGCAGCCCATTTTGTAGTACCACCAAAAAGCGTACCAGTTTCAATAAAAACGCTTGCGTTTGCAACAGCAGCTAATTTCAAACTAACTTCTTCTGGAAAATATGGATTAACTATCCCCATTTTTGTCTCTTATTGTTTAAGTTAAGAATTTAGTTCATAAAAATACGTTTTTCTTTATTGTATTCGTTATTATAATAACGCAAGAATAAAAAAACAAATTAAAAAATAATTTATTTACAGAGTAAAACGGCAATTTTTGTTCCTTTTTCTTGTAAATCAAGACATTACAGTCTTATCCCAAACAGACCATATCTCCATATAGCAAAAGAATATTGTCAGTTTGTATACCATCGGTACAAACGCGCCAGCCCGTCTTCTATTTCCACGCTGTGGCACCAGCCTAATTTATGGAGTTTGCTTACGTCCGTCAGTTTGCGCATTGTGCCGTCCGGTTTTGACGGGTCGAAGTTTATTTTGCCCTGATACCCGACAACCCGCGCTACGATTTGCGCCAATTCTTTTATGGTTATTTCCTTGCCTGTACCTATGTTTATATGGCAGTTGCGGATTTCGCCTGTGCCGTCAGGAACCGCGGCGGCAATATCTTTGAAATCTACGCGCTCCAAGATGTGGACGCAGGCGTCCGCCATATCTTCGCTCCATAGAAACTCGCGCAACGCACGGCCTGTACCCCATAAATTTACCGTTTCAGTATGGATTCCATTTTCCGACAGCGCCTTGATTATTTCACTTTCGGGAGCGCTGCCACCGACGCCTCTTATGGGACGCGCGGAGAGGTCTTTTCGTATGCCCTCAAAATCGTTTTCCATCAGGAATTTCGCCAAAATAATTTTGCGCATTATGCCGGGA
>JGI24698J34947_10000443_pt1 | contig 19131 bp, 18 predicted proteins | sample TergutMp193P3_FD_34947 | JGI IMG/M metagenome (IMG submission 34947) | reverse complement strand
GGTCGCGATTATACAGGGCTTTATTTATACGCCGGTCTGTATCTGATTGTATATCTGATTAGCGATATATTTAATTATATCATATCAATNACGGTTAATTGCGGGATCTACGAAAAAGGAACCGCGTTTTTCCGTATGGAACTGTACGAAAAGATATCGCGGCTGCCGCTNATNACGTTTGAAAACGCGGATATGCTCAATAAAAAAGAACGTGCGGACAAGGCGATCAACGATGAAACGCTCTCGTCGGTATTCAACCGCACGCAGTTATTCACCAAATCCGCGATCGCGGTTTTCGGCGTCGCGGCTGTGCTTGCGCGCTACAGCCTGTGGCTGCTGCCGCTTTCGCTCCTGTCCGTATTGCCGTATTTATTCGCGAGGATGATCCGCGGCAGGGAATTCTTTTACGTAAAAAGCAAACAGGCGAAAAAGACGCGGCTTCAGGCATACCTGTGGAATCTGTTCACCACGCAGCAAACCGCGAAAGAAATGCGCGTGATGGGCTTTGACGGATATATAATGGAAAAATGGCGCGATACCCGCGACGAGGTAAACGAGGAACTGTGGGCGTTGCAGAAAAAGGACGCGGTATCGCTGTTGTGGTGCGACGGCGTCAGGATCGCCGGTTACTGTATTTCAGTCGCCGTCGTGCTGTGGCTCGTAATTCAGGGGCGGCTCAGCCTCGGCGTGTTCGGCGCGTCGCTGGCGGCTTTCCTGTCTTTGCAGAACAACATGAAGGATTTTTTGACCGACCTCGGGCGTATCCCGGAGCAAATGTCCTATGTCGCCGATTATTACACGTTTCTGGACTCGCCGGAGGAAGCGGACGGATCCGTCGCGTACCCCGGTTTGTCGAAAGATATATTGCTCCGGAACGTCAGCTTTAAATACCCGAACAGTGTTAATAACGCGCTAAATCAAATCAATTTGCGTATAAAAAAGGGTGAGAAGATTGCGATACTCGGCGAGAACGGCAGCGGTAAAACGACGCTGTCGAAGGTGCTGCTCGGCTTATATCCGCCGGAAAGCGGAAAGGTACTTTATGACGGCGTACCCGCGGGGGATTTCGCGAAAGACAGCTTTTATTCGGGCATTTCCGCGATCGCGCAGGATTTTGTTTCGTACAGCCTTTCGCTGCGCGAGAACGTCGCCGTATCCGACCTGCCGCGCTTATACGACGACGACGCGATCGTTTCCGCGTTATCAGGCGCGGGAGTTGACATTGAAAGAAGCCTTGACGAAACGATGGGGCGCGAATTCGGCGGCAGGGAATTATCCGGCGGTCAATGGCAAAAGCTGGCGATAGCGCGGGGACTATTTAAAAACAGCGAGCTGATTGTTCTTGACGAGCCTACCAGCGCCCTCGATCCGTTGATTGAAACTGAAATCCTGTCGAAATTTATTGAAGCCTCGGAAAAAAAAACAGCGATTATCATCTCGCATCGGGTCGGCCTGTGCAAACTGGTGGACAGGATAATCGTGATGCGAAACGGCGATATCGTGGAAGACGGAACACACGAAACACTATTGGCGGCTGACGGCGAATACGCCAGACTGTACGGGGCGCAGGCAAAATGGTATAATTAAAAACGCAAACATCAATTAAGTTTACAACAGATATTCCAGCTCCATACCGCTCAAGAGAAAAATCTCGGGCCGGAATTCAAAGTGCATGGTGTCGTAATATGTCCACTTGCCGCCCCAAATAAAGCCATAAGATTCAAAGGTCTTTATCACCGGCTCAGGCGGATGGTAACGGCCCTCGTATGGAATGCTCCACCAATTCGCCGTCCATTGCCAGTACGTTGCCTTGCCGTTCAGTGCTTTGGGTAGAATGTCGATAGCTATGCCGTAGGAGTGGTTGGACCTGGATGCGCTGCCGGCGATGTTCCGCCAGTTCCAGCCGTGCATTTCGCCGATATTGGCTATCCAGGTCTTTACATCCGGATCGGTTTTCGCGATTTCAAGAATGCGCTGCTCAACCTTCGACAGGATTTCCGCTAAATCCGAATGCATAGGAACAGAGTATCCGAGAAAAGTTACAGGCTTTATCCGTTCGGATACTTCGTTCCTGCTGCCCGCATGCCAGAGGGCTTCCTGAAAAGCCAAAGAACGCTTGAGCTGGGGCCTGGGAGTACTTTCAGTGTTGCTATTATTATTATTGTTGTTTCTGTTACGGAAACGGTCGACTTGTTCGGCGCTGGGTTCTGTCCAGGGCGGTAATTCCCTCTGATAATTGTAAGAGACGAACGCGCCCATATATTCGGAGGCGCTGTCCAGCAAATCTTCTGTCAGCATCCTTCCCCCGGCGTAGTAATACCATTTATCCCTAAGAAGCACAGCCCAGTCGGCATCGCCATCTTCATTTGTTGCACGAAATTCAACCTTTTCAATGCACCAGTAATAAGCGGCGGCAAGGGCCTTCATTGACAGTTCAGCCCTGCTTGGCTGGGGCTCTTCGGGCGGTAAGGCCTCTTCCATGGTTTCCTCCTCGAAACTTTGGGATTCAGTATGCGGCATAATCATTCCGATGGCAAAAACAATACCACCCGTCAAAACCAGGGTAAGAATAATTATATTTCGTTTCATATTATGGATGTTAAAAATTCCCATTAAAACTCCCCGGGAAAAAATCTATCGCCAACCCGCTTAATAAAGCAAACAATACAGTAAACAATATGTAACATAAAAAATGCTTTATGCCCAGAACGATCTTCATCGCCCCGAGGTTCGTTATTTTCATGGCCTGACCCGTGATCATGAACGCCGAGGCTGAACCCAGCGACATACCGTTTTGCATCCACGCGAGAAGCAATGGAATTGTCCCGCCGCCGCATACGTACAGCGGAACGCCGACAGCCGCAGCCATCAACACGCCGAAGGCCCTGTTTCTCCCGAATAGATCGGCAAAGGCGTCTTGCGGGACGTATCGCTGAAAAAGCGCGGAGAGGATAATGCCGACAAGAAAATACGGTCCCGTTGCCTTGATGTTTCTTCCGAAATTTTTGAGGAAGCGCAAAAACGGGTTTGGATCGGTGTCGCGGCCGGCTGTTTTTTCAAATTTGGTGTAGGTAAAAAACGGCTTGTTTTTGCAGAACAGCCTGACAAAAATTCCCGCCGCCAGGCCGCAGAGAAAACAGCAGACGAAACGTATTACAAGGGCCGGTACGCCGAGAGCGGCACTGTAGAACAGCAATTGCGGATTAAGCAGGATTGAACACATCACAAACGCGGCGATCCAGTCTTCGGCCATGCCCTTCTCGGCAAAGGAAGCGGCAATCGGTATTGTCCCGTACATGCAGAGCGGCGAGGCGATACCCAGAAGAGAGGCGGGGACAATGCCGAAAAATCCCATTTTGGTGTCCCGCATTTTGACAAAGAGGGCGTGGATTTTTTCTTTGCCGAACACGGAAACAAGGGAACCCAGCGCCATCCCCAGCACCCAATACCAGACTAATTGTTCAAACTGGATTGAGAAGTAATACCAGAAATAGATCAGTTCCCTTTTAAGAATTTCGATCATTCCGCCCGCCGTTTATAAACGCTTTACAGTTTTATCAGTTCATACGTCTTGCTGCCGAGCCCGATAGCGGCCCCGTGGTCGATAGTACGAATCCCGTTTCTGGCCTCCATACGCTGTATCAGCCTTCTCCCGTCCGGCGCGGCGTACACGAGGTCGACACAGGCCTTGTCGAGCGCCACGGGGTCAAGGGACGAAAGGATGCCGATGTCGTGCATATCCGGCTCGGCTGGGCGGCCGTTGCAGTCGCAATCCACCGACAGGCGGTTCATCACGTTGATGTAGAGGATCTTGCCGTTCAAACTGTCGACAACGGATTTCCCCGCCTCCGCCATGGAATCAAGAAACGCGTCCTGATTTCCTGATGTGCCTCTTTTGCTGGTGCCCGCAGAATGTATCCATGATTTCCCCTCTGAAGACGCGATGCCGATGGAGATGTTTTTTATTGCCCCTCCAAGACCCGCCATTGAGTGTCCCTTGAAATGACTGAGGACGATGTAGTAATCGTAATTCTTGAAATTGGCGCCGACAAAGTTTTCCTTCAGCCGTGTGCCTCCAAGTACGGGGAGGCTTATCGATCCGTTTTCGTCGAGTATGTCTACTGCCGCGATGGCGGTGAATCCGTGATCAATCGCCACCTGTTTATGGTACGCCGTGTTTGCGCGCCTCCCGCCGTAGGCTGTGTTCGATTCAACGATGGTGCCGTTCACGGATTGCACCAGGTCTTTAATCAAGTCGGGCCTCAGGTAATTGCTGTTCGGCGGCTCGCCCGTGGAGATTTTCACCGCAACCCTGCCGGACGGCCGCTGCCCAAGCGCGTTGTAAACCGCCATCAAGGCCGCCGGGCTAATGTCGGCGGTGAAATACACCTTTGGGGGGGCNGCCTGTCCAGGCACAATTTGGCCCGGNGGAACGGCAGTCGGTTGAACAGNCTGTGCCTCGGCTTTATAAGCGCAGCCCGCGAGAGACAGCGTAACGGCAGCCGCAATTCCCAANACCAGCGATACCATNGAAAGAAACTGTTTGTTCTTCATTTTTTACCTCGGTAATATTAATATTATTTTCGCTTGCCGTTTTTGTCTATCGCCTCATCCAGTTTTTTCATGAGATCAGGCACATCGATGCCCTGTGGGCAGACCTGCTTGCAGTTGCCGCAGCCTGAACAGCTTCCTGGCAGTTCCGCTTCCGTCATCGCGCCAAGGGTAAAGTTGAGCAGTCCCCAAACAGAGGCGTCCCCGTTTTTTACCTCGTTGTATATAGAGATGAGTTTCGGGATGTCCAGCTTTTGCGGGCATTCCTCGCTGCAATAACGGCAGGCGGTACAGGGGATCAGGTCCACGAGGGAAGCAACAACTTTTTGCAGAACCGCGTTCTCTTCATCGCTGAGGGAGGAGGGCTCAGAAAAGGTCTGCAAGTTATCTTTCAGCTGGTCAAGGCTGCTCATGCCGGAAAGGGTTACCTGCACGTTTGGAAGGGATTTCAGATAACGGAAGGCCCAGGAAGCGATACTGTCGTTCGGGCGGACAGCCTTGAAAAGGGCGTTTACCTTTTCGTCAAAAGAAGCAAGCTTACCGCCCCGGCAGGGTTCCATTGCCACCACCGGAATCCCGCGCTTCGTGAGGACCTCGTATTTCCCCCTGGCGTCCTGTAAGCCCCAGTCAAGGTAGTTCAACTGAATCTGAGCTATTTCAATGCAGCCGCCGGGAAAACGGGACTCGCTCCAATTCAGAAACTTTTCAATCGTTTCCGGCCTGCCGTGTGCGGAGAAACCAAAATGCCGGATGCGCCCTTTCTTCTTTTGTTCAAGCAGATAAGCAACCACGCCGAGTTCCTCGTTGGTGTAGAAATCGTAAGCGGTTTCGCATACATTATGCAAAAGATAAAAATCAAAGTAGTCTACCCCGCAGCGCTTGATCTGATCTTCGAAGATTTGCTCAGGCGACGCGATAGTCTCATTGGCGAGGTAGCCGATACCTTCTACGCGGCCGTTTTTGTACTGCATCATGTGGCCGGGCATTTTTGTCGCGAGATACCAGCTATCCCTTGGATACTGCTTCAGCACGGAAGAAACGAAAGTTTCCGACCTGCCGCCGTGATACCTGTAGGCCATGTCGTAATAATTAACGCCCTGCTTGTATGCGTATTCGATAAGCTCCCTCGCCCTGGCCTCGTCGATGGGCCCTCTCTCGCTCTCTGTCGGCAGGCGCATATTGCCCATACCGAGTTGCGATAATTTTTTTTCGTTGAATTGCTTGTAAAGCATAACCACTCCCTTTATATCGTGAAATTATTTTTGACATATTCCAGAAACAGGGACGCCGCCTGGCTTAAAATCCTGTTCTTCTTCCACGCCATTACATGGCCCGCTTTGCGAATCGGCGATAACGGCACAAAACGGAGATTCGCGTGAGGCCGGATCAAATACGCGCCTTCTACGATAATTGAGTAGCACAAGCCGCGTTCAATTAACAGCATGGTATTGGTAGGCAAGTTATGGTACCCAAGCACGTTGAGTCTCTTTGCCATCTTGCCGAACCAGCTTTCAATCTCATCCGTGATAATGCGCCGGCGGGACATAAAAAAGGGCAGGCCGACAATATCCTGAACGCGCAGGTTTTCCTTCTTCGCGAGCGGATCGTCTTTGCGCATCAACACGCCCCAGGTATCCTGAAAGGAGAGGGGGACAAATTCGTATTTGGCGACTTCGACCGGTTCAACCAATATGCCGATGTCAAGATGACCTGAATCAATTCTATCACGGATATCGTCTCCGTTCCCGCTGTAGATTTCGTACTTCACCATCGGGTGAAGCGCGCCGAACGCCTCAAACGCGTCGGGCAATAAAAACGACGCGGATGTCTCAACACAGCCGATCGCGACCAGGCCCGCTACCGTTTCGTTATGCTCCGCGATATCCCGCTGCGTCTTGTCCAGAAGCGCGACAATTTCCTGCGCCCGCTGCTGAAACAAAATGCCGCTGGAGGTCAGGGTGACTTTTCGTTTGCCGCGAACGAGGAGCTCCACTCCCAGTTCGTCTTCCAGATCCATAAGCTGCCTGCTCAGGGTTGGCTGTGTGACGTGAACGGCGTCGGCGGCTTTTGTGATATTGCCTTCCCTTGCCACCGCGAGGAAATACTTCAGAACACGTACATCCACGATAATTTCCTTTACCATATTCTACACGAAAAATTATATTATGTAAAATACTTGTTATGAATGATTTACCATGCCTAAAATGTATTGTTTGTGATCAGCATATATCCTACTCCACCTTGAAACGTGACACCTCACTGACTAGCATTTCAATATGCTCACGGTTTTTCGTGGTAAGATCGTCTACGCTTTTAACCGCGTTGGCTATCTGGGCTGAACCGGATACTATTTCATCCATGCCGCCTGAAATCTCCTGTGTAATCAATTCCAGGTTTTTACTTTCTTTTATTATTTCCTTTGAACCTGTCAGCATGGTTTCTGATCTGTCTTTTACCTGACCTGTGATCTCGTTGAGGCGGGCAATGGCTTTTAGTATATCCCTGCTGCCCTGTCCCTGCTCTTCCATCGCGTTTTGGATATTGGCCTCCTGTTCCGTTATTGTTTTAACCCCCCGGTCCACGGCTGCGAATTTGGCAAGGGCTTCGCTGTTTGATACGGTAATCTTGTCAACGGATTGTTTTATTTGATTGAGTACGGCGCGTATGGTTTTTGACTGGGCACCGGAAGATTCGGCAAGCTTGCGAATCTCGTCGGCAACAACCGCGAAGCCTTTCCCGACTTCCCCGGCATGGGCGGCTTCTATCGCCGCGTTCATGCTGAGAAGATTTGTCTGACTGGATATTTTCTGAATCACAGTGTTGATTTCCAGCAGTCCCTCAGAATTTTTTACTATTTCCTGTATGTCGCCTGAAACTGCCTGCAGTCCGGCGCGGCCGGCTTCCAGAGCCGATGAAAGCTCCGTTACGTTTTCTATATTTTTGATAAGGGTCTGTGTTACCGATTGGATATTTGACACCATCTCTTCCACTGCCGCGGAGGATTGGGATACGCTTTCAGACTGATTCTCAATATGCGAGTTTAGCGTACTGATACTGCCGGCAACCTGATCGGTTGTGGTGTTGGTTTGCGTAACGCTTGCCGACTGTGTGATAACACGGTTCTGAATATTCTGAATATGATTGTTAATCTGGCTGACTGCCTGTGCGGTAGAGTCCATGTTTGAGGAAAGATCGTTGCCGATTTCAAAGAGCATCGACGACTGCTTCTTTATAAGCATGATAAGGTTTTTAATTTTATCAATGGTGAGGTTAAAATAACGTGCCAGGTCGCCAAGCTCATCCTTGCTGTTTATATCAAGACTTTTCGTAAGGTCTCCTTCCGACACATTCTTAAGCAGGTTTACCGTTTTAACCACAAAAGTCTTAATAAAGCGGGACACGAAGAGAGCTGCCCCGGTTACAATTGCAAGCAGCACGACAGCGAGGATGGCTAAAGACGGACCGGCCTGTGCGATGCGTTCCCTGAAACTTGAGACATTATATGAAAGGCGAAATGTTCCCACTGTTTTCCGGCCGGAGTCAAACACCGGTACGGCGCAGTACATTTGCCTTACGCCTGTACTTGCTGAGACACGGATTGCCGTTCCCGTTCGGCCTTCCAAAACAGCGGTTGCTACCTCGGGCCGGTCAATATGGTTTGCCAGTGGTTCCTTAACATTGGAATCCCATCGAACTTCTCCGTCCTTGTCTATAAGGGTGAGCCGGTATATAGTATTCGTCCCGGAGTAAGTAAACTCATCCTCGGGTGAAAGGTCTGTAAACGGGGAGTCCGCTTCGGCCGTAAAATATTCCACAAAGCGGCCGCTGCCGGTGGCCGTAAACAAAGCGGCCGTTGCTTCCGTCAGGTTCCTCATATTTATTTCGTAATAGAGGGTGTTCATAAAAGAAAAAACCGTAAAGAAAATAGCCGCGGAAAGTACAATAACGGCAATTCCCAACGCGATTAGGCTCTTGCGAAAGATAGTCATATTTCCTCCATTTTTTAGTTTAAATTCCTGTAAAATATTATCTCCAGTGGTTCACCTGAAAGCTTAAATCCTCCAATCTCGGTATATCCCATTTTTCTGTAGAAATGCTGCGCTTCTTCATCTGATTGTGTTGAAGTCATCACGTTTTGATAGCCTTTTTCTTTCATGTCTTTTTCCCAATGATGTACCAGCTTCTTTCCAAACCCCTTGCGCCTGTGTTCTTCCGGGAAAAATATCAAATTCATAAATGGAATACTATCCCAGAACAGGCTGTATCGAAGCCAGCCAATTATTTCCCCGCCTTCCTCGACAACGTATATTTCCCTTGTTGCAATTTTTGTTTTAAGTATCTCCGCGGAAACGTGTTTGTCATGTTCTTCGAGCCACGAATAATCGGAGTCTTCTGCGTACCGTATTTTCATCAGGCGAGATTTTTCCCCGTCCTGCCGTTTATGACGGCTTCCAGTACGCGGGCGCAGGAGAGGCGTATCTCTTCAATACCGACAAGGCCCTCTTCAAAGTCCTTTTTCAACGCTGCGAGGAATTCGCCGCCGCCCGGACAGATTAAATCGTTCCCGGCCTTGATTGCCAGGCCGTTACTCGCAAGCCCCTTGCCGGTGGAGAACCAGTCGGTCATGACCACGCCGTCAAAGCCCCATTCGCATCTGAGCGCTTTTGTGCAAAGGTCGTAACTGTTGGGCGCGAAAACACCGTTGATCTTGTTGTAGCTTGTCATAACGCCCTTCGCGCCGGCTTCCTCAACGGCGATCCTGTATCCCTTGAGGTATATTTCGCGGAGTGCGCGCTCGCTTACGATGCTGTTTGTGCGGTTACGGTTGGTTTCCTGATTGTTGGCGGCAAAATGCTTGATGGTGACGTAGCAGCCTTCAAAACTCTGTACGCCCCTTGTCGCCGCAGCGGCCATTTTGCCGGTCAAGAGCGGGTCTTCGCTGTAGTATTCGTAGTTGCGCCCGCAGAGTGGATTGCGCTGGATGTTCATGCCCGGCGCCAGGAGGTATGTTACGCCAAATTCGACCATCTCGGCGCCGACGGCCCTGCCGATCCGCTCAATCAAATCGGTATTCCATGTTTGCGCTTGCGCGGTTCCCACCGGGAAAGCCGAAGTATACTGGTAGAGAGGGCTGCCCTTTTTTGGGTTGCCCAGCAAAACCTTGCGTATAAACCACGGCATATATTGCATAAATTCCATATATGCTTCCACCGGCTTGACCTCGCCGTTTTTCATCTTGACCGAAGTCCTCTGGACGCGCAGACCGGCGGGACCGTCGCATAACACCGCGTTGGGAAGCCCGATACCGGCAAGATGGGACGTCGTATTGGCCGCGGCGCCGGGAACGAAAAAAGCCGAATCTGTTTTCATCATTCCGGTCGCCACGATAATTTTCAGCATATCTTCCAGATTTAGCTTATTCAGTATGGCTTCGGCTTTCGCGCCGAGGCTGGGTTTCGGTAATTGGTAATCATGCTTTTTAGTGGGTATATCGGACGCGTTAACTGAAAGACGTATAACGCCATTCTTGATTTCGCGTAACGCCCGCGCCGGCGCCTTGATTTCTTCCAAAGCGCGTTCAGGTTTGCAGATATTTTCGCATACCTCTGTTACAACCGTATTGTCCAGCGCGAGGACGGCGATTACCTTTGTCGCTTTCGAACTCTCGCCCAGGCGCAGTATATATTCGCCTTTCTCAAGTATATAACTCGCGCTTTGTTCGTCGTATCCGGCAAGGCCTGTGATGTCAAAGTCAAGCGCGATTTCCTCATGGCTTCCCGGCGCGAGAAGATTCGTCTTGGCAAAAGCCGCGAGGCTCTGGTACTCACGCAAGAGTTTGCCGTCCGGAACGCTCACGTAAAGCTGTACGCATTTTTTGCCGGAATATTTATTTCCGGTATTCGTAACCTTCGCCTTGACGGTGATCCTTGTTTTGTCAACCGACGCGCCGGTACATTCAATCGTAAACCCGGTGTAGCTCAACCCATAACCGAACTCGCAGCGCGGCGCGACGTTGAAGCTGTCGAAAAAACGGTAACCGACATAGATGCCTTCTTTGTATTCTTCGTAATCGGTATGGCCCTTGAGATAGCTGTATTCCATCGCATTCGGCAGGTCTTCGTATTTTCGCGGCCAGGTGGAAGTGAGGCAACCGGACGGCGTGACGCCGCCTGTAATGATGTCGGCGAACGCGCTGCCGCCTTCCATGCCCTGCTGGCAGAAGAATATCAGCGCGTTAATTCCGTCGATTTCCTCAAGGGGACTTAAATCCATCGGCGCGCCGACATTTATAACGACGACTATCTTCACGTATGACTCGGAGATCGTTTTCAGATTGTCAATCTCGGTCTGCGTCAAGCTGAAGTCATGTCTTTCAAGATCGCGATCGGAACACTCGCCGGCCTGCCTCGCGATAACATAAATGCAGGTTTCACAGCCGCCGCGATTGCTCCCCTCAATATCGGCGGCGCTTATCGGCCGGCCCACTGGATACTGAAAGCTGTTCGCCATGATGTTGATTCTGTTGTCGGAACTGCTGTTTATCAACTTTTTTGCCAGGGCCTTCATTGCCGTCGCCTTCTGCGTCCGCATGGTTTTTTCGTACTCACGCAGCCACGGGTCTGTCGTGATCGTGAAACCCGCGTTCTTCAGCCCCTGCTCGATTGTCACCGAATAGCGTTCGTTGACCTCGCCGCTTCCCGTTCCGCCCTTGATGGTTGTGGCGGCGCCCGCGCCGTAAAGCGCAACCGGGCAGGGCGCAATCGGAAGCGTCCCGTCGTTCTTGAGCAGCACGATACTTTCCGCCGCCGCCTCCCGCGCCAGCTTCCTGTGCGCCGTCTCACGCTCCGTTACTTCATTGCCCGGTTTAGCGTTTGTACGAATTTGTTTCATGATTTCATCGATCATGTTATAATAGAAAAAAGGCATTGTCAACGAAAAAACGTCCTGGAATGAGAAGCGTTCTGTTTTTAACTTATCAAGACGTAGAAAATGCCATTTCCCACAATAGAAAATACCTGAAAAGCCGCTTACGAAGGACTAATTTCATATTGCCTCATAAAAATAAAAGGAATCGAGTCCAAAAATTAAGAAAGCTGCCTGATTCAATGGAAGAATCCCGCTATTTGCCTTCCCCGGTAGGCTCGTCGTCCAGTTTTTTTAACTTTTTCTCGATTAATTCATTGATCATATTGCAAACCGCCTCGCCAAAATCTTCAATTACCGCTTTTTCAACATTTTTCCTCATTGTCATTGGGTCTATTTCTCTGTAGAAAAGCTCAGCAGGGTCTATTTTTAATGCTTTTGCCAGCTTTTCTATCATCGCTGCGGAAGGAAAATTAATTTTGGTCTCTATCATGCCTATATGTTGAGTCGAAATACCAGCTTTTTCCGCCAGTTTTGCCTGGCTCCACCCTCTTGCGGCGCGAAATGATTTGAGATTGGAAGCCAATAGCTCTCTTATATCCGTCATAGAAAAACAATTTTCCATCTTACTATGGTAAATGAGGGGAAGTTTGGACAATCATCAAATACTAGTTGATATTTTTTGATTTATCATATATTATTACATAGTTATTGTATGATTTTGACAGTACCGACATTAGATGACGGAATCGACCCGCATAATGAGGGAATAAAGGGGGATAGGATAATTGGCAAGGCAACGGATGAGAAGGTAAAGATAGGAGAGTAACCAATGTTTTGTATAAAATGTGGGAATCAAGTGGCTGACAACGCAGAGTTTTGCCAGAAGTGCGGCACGAAGCTGATAAAGGTTGAAGCGGCGCACCAAACACCTGCCGATCCTATACCGGCTACACCGAAGCCCATTGAGCCATCCGTACAATCGCCGCCAGTCACGCCCATTGTAACGCCATCGCAGCAAGCCGTACCATCGTCACAGTCGTCAGCGCCTTCTGCTTCAACGGGTACATCGGAAATCTATAAGCTCTTGAAAGAGGGCGTATCACACTGTCCGAAAGTTAAAGCTGTGACTCCTGCCACAAAGGGTAACGCAACCTTAATAAAGGGATCAGTCTATATTTACATTGTGAATACTGTAAGCGGGCAAATCAAGCTCGGCCGAACGATGACGAAGCCGTTCATGATCCCCTTAGCGATTATTGTTGGTTTCCTGGCATGGGTCGTTTCCGGTATCGGTTGGGAAATGATGGAGGGTCGTGTTTACATGCACGACTACGTTATTCCTTTAGCGATAGGCTTGTCTGCCATCGGTTTGTTCGGAGTTGTCGTAACTATCTTCGGAGAAAAGGAATCAAAGGTGGTTCTGCCCGATATTCGTAAGGTATTGGAGCCAAGACCCATAACAATGCCGTCTGACAAACAGCAGAAGAAGACATATATCATCATGCTGGTTGCATCTATTGCAGTTGCATTGATTGGTATCCCTGTCTTGTTTAGTTATTTTTTTGGATCTCAATTTTTATATACGATAGCTTTTAGGATGATTGATGGTCGTTTCTCATGGGCTTGGCTCAGGTGGGCTTGGCAATACCGTTAAAATAATTTTGGAGGGATAATAGTGTTCTGTAGAAAATGTGGGAGCCAAGTGGCTGACAATGCGAAGTTCTGCCAGAAGTGCGGTACTCCGATAGCGGTGTCGAAACCCATTGAGCCAATACCTCAATCGCCAACGCAAGTTGAAGCTATGCCGAATCTTACACAACAATCATCCGCAGAGCAAAAAACACCACAAACACCGGTTACCTCAACAGCCGATGATTCGTTGCCTACGAAGGACAAGCTATCGGCTGTAACCAAGTATAGCAAGATTTTAAGACTGCTGTTAATCATAGGTGCGGGGCTTTTGATTATAGTTTCCGTAATATTTTCTGTTCTTAACGTACATTACTATGATTATGACATGGGTTGGGTGATACCAAATATAGTTGCATCGGCCTTCATGATATTAATGGCGGTATGGTCAGGAAAATCGCTTAACAATGTTAATTACAATAAACTTGATTCAACAGTTACTTTTATTATGGCTGGTTTTATTTTGATCCTTCTAAAAGCCATCTTTAACATCTTTTATTACCATTATTTTGATTATGATTATGAGGATCGCTTCTTGCTTGCTCTCGATGTGTTTGCAATAGTGCTTTCGCTCGTACTTCTAGTCATTGCTTTAAAACTAAGACCTTTTCTGTCTTCAAAAAGAAGGATTAAGGTTATAGGAATTGCCGGGATAATGGGTATTGTTATCCTTGCTATTTTATTAGTATTTACCAGAACAAAATACCCCGATGAAGTGCTTTTTCATGGACTTCCGGTAACTCGGTTCCTTGAGATGACGCGAGATGATGTTATCAAGGAATTTGGCGAACCTAGATATAGTACTCGTGGAGGTGAATACTACGGTTATGATATAGAAGATATTCGTTATAGCAATAACAATGGAAAAGTAGTATATGTCCGCTTTTCTAGTAGTAATTGTACATTCAACGGAAGGGTGCTCAGCTTGGTACTACTAGAGCGGGCTATGAAATTTATACCTTCCTCACCAATTATAGAAACCAATGATCGGAATATAGTAGGTAATATGTCAAACATTGGTGAGGAACTCGAAAGGATGTATCGTTTTTGGGATGGTGACATAATATATTTTAGATATTTAGGTCCACGTTATCAAGACTACACACTTGATTTTTGGATTTCTGGTATAGCACTGGGCAGGGATTATATTGGCTCGATAGTTCTTTATACTAATGAATGGAATTGGTAGGATAAAAATTTACTATTGCCATCAACTACTTGAACGGGAGGAAGTATCATGTTCTGTATTGAGTGCGGATATAATTTACCCGATGACGCAGAGTTTTGTCCAAAGTGCGGGGCCAAGGTTCAATCGGAAGAGTCAGTAAAAGCAACCGATGCGAAGACTCCTGAAGAAAGACCAGTTCCTGCTGAGCCTATACCAGAGGCAAGTATTAATCCGGTAGATTCGCCTGAAACTATATCAACGCCGCAACCTTTGTCGCTAGTAACAACATCGCCAGATGATCAAGAAAAGGTTATACCTCAGCAATTTGTGTTTTGCATTGAATGCGGCAATAAATTACCAACAGATGCCGTATTTTGTGATAAATGTGGCGCTAAGATGATTCCTGGAAAGGCAGCGGATGTTGCTTTGTTGGCCGAGAATAGTCTCGCTGAACCTTTGGTTGAGTGGTATAATGTAGAACTTACCGAAGTAGGTCCCAAAAAGGCTAATGTTTTATATACAGTGCAAAAATTAACTGGATTAGGTTTGAAAGAAGCCATAGAATTAGTTGATGGTGCGCCAAAGATGTTAAAAAAAGCAATATCGCTTTCAGAGGCTAATTCTATAAAAGAAGAACTTGCAACGGTCGGTGCGTTGATTACTATTTTTGGTAAAGATAATTATGTCGACACAAACAAACAGGCGTTGGAATCTAGTGGAAGCAGAAGGCTTTCTTGTCCGAATTGTCATTCTTACGACATTTTACCAACCCAGGAAACCGAAACAAATGTAAGCGGCGGAGGTTATGGGGTTGGAAAAGGATGCTGCGGTTGGATATTCCTTGGACCATTTGGCTTGCTTTGTGGGTTGTGCGGACGTGATGTAAAAGCCAATTCTACGACTCGACAGTTCTGGATATGCCGATCATGCGGACATAAATTTCAAAGTGATGAGGACAAAGCTAAAGACGAAAATGAAGAAATGAAAAGAGTTTTTTTCAGTGCGTTTGGTGTTTCTGTTATTATGCTTATCGCTGGAATTGTATTTAACATTAATGAAATCAGATTTTTATGGATTCCGGCCTGGTTGTATATCGTTCTTGGTATTTTAGGAACAATCTTATTTGGGCTAGCATTGTTAATATCTTATGTCATGTCTCTGCCAGAAGAACGTGCAGAAGAATTAGCTGGCAAATTAGACGCTATCATTAATAAATTTAAACGCAAATGAAAATATATGAGCGTCTTATTTATTATGGAAAGCGCAGTGGTTGTCATCAAATACCGGAGCGCAGCTTCTTTATACGGGGAAAGCAGTTCCCTGTATGCGCGAGATGTTTCGGGGTACTAATCGGCAACCTCGTGGCTTATGGTATGTTTTTCATATACATTATGCCACCGGAGTTTTGTGTTTTAGGCTGCACTGTAATGTTCATAGATTGGTTCATACAGTATATAGGCATACGCGAGTCAAAAAATATTCGACGGCTGATAACAGGAATTATCGGGGGATATTCGTTGGCTACATTGTACTGCACAGTGATTAAGTACATTGCACAGTTGTTAATAAAAATATAACAGGAGGAATAGGATTATGTTCTGTCATAAATGTGGTAATGAAGTTCAAGAAGGCGCAGAGTTCTGCCAGAAGTGCGGCACGAAGCTGATAAAGGTTGAAGCGGCTCACCAAACACCTGTCGATCCTATACCGGCTTCACCGAAGCCTATTGAGCAACCCGTACAATCACCGCCGGTCACGCCCATTGTAACGCCAGTACAGCAACCCACACCGTCGCCACAGTCGTCGGCGCCTTCTGCTTCAACGGGTACATCGGAAATCTATAAGCTCTTGAAAGAGGGCGTATCACACTGTCCGAAAGTTAAAGCTGTAACTTCTGTTGCAAAGGGTTACGCAACCATAATAAAGGGGGCAGTCTATAATTACGTTGTGAATACTTTAAGCGGACAACCTAAACTCGTTCGGACGATGGCAAAGCCGTTCATGATCACCTTAGCGATTGTCGGTGGTTTCATGGCATGGGTCGCCGCCAGTATCGGTTGGGATATGATGGATGGTTATGGCTTTAATGAAGACTACACCATTCCTTTAGCGATAGGCTTGCTTGCCATCGGTCTGTTCGGAGTTGCCGTAACTTTCTTCGGAGAAAAGGAATCAAAAGCGGTTCTGCCCGATATTCGTAAGGCATTGGAGCCAAGACCCATAACAATGCCGTCTGACGAGCAGCAGAAGAAGTCATATATCATAACGCTGGTTGCATATAATGCAGTTGCATTGATTGGTATTGTTGTCTTGATATTTAACTTAGTGGCTATCGGACTCTTCGGTGGTCGCAGGGCTGTGGATTCAACAGCATATAATTATAATGCACCAACACAGTCTCCCTCGCCATCACTGCCAGGCGCTTTTAGTGAAAATGTGTCATTAAGCGGCACCTATACGAACATTGAAGAAGGATTTGTATTTAAGTATCCAAGCGGGTGGACTGTCCATGTCCAGGAGGATTATTCTACGCTGATAGCTGTTTTAACCTCTGTTGATGTTTATTCCGGATATAGAGCAAATATAGGTATAGCAAAAGACGATATTAATAACACTTTCTCTGCCACTATATCGGATTTTCACGAATCATATTCATTGATTATTGAAAATCAAAAGAATCTAAAGATAATTAGCCTCTCTGATATTACCTTGAATGGACACCCTGCAAGAAAATTAGTTTTTTCATACGATGATAACGATGGCAGCTATACTAGCATACAATTCTTCTATGCGGTAAATTATACTATGTATATCGTCCAATGTACATCACTTCAAAGTTATTTCGATAAGTACGAGCCTATATTTAATGCAATCATGGACACATACACCATCACTCAGCAAAATCAAAACACTTTTCAGGCTACTCACATAGTAGTAACAAATGACGGTACTAATTTACGTCTAAGAGATGCTCCCGGCTTTAATTCCACTCAAATTGGTTCATTGGTGTACGGTTCTTCTGTAAGGATCCTGGAAATCGGAGTTTCGGCAGTTGACGATGCGGGTAATCGTGGTAATTGGACATATATAACAACAGAGGATGGAAGAACGGGCTGGTGTTTTGGAGCGTATTTACAACCCTTACCATAATAGGTTGTATAGTGGATTTGATGGCCTGTCACTTTCGCTACCTTGTCAGCGGCCATTCTCTGATAGCTTGGAACCTGATGAAACGAAACAGGTCTATAAATGAGATTGTTGAGGATACCGGCCTGACCCGTGAGGAAGTGGAGAATCTCCGTAATTCTAATCGAGCAATGACTCGGTTTTCTTTTCACTTTTCTTCGACAAAACCTTCCGCCAAAATCATCAAAGACTCCTTGCTTATATCCCTGTATACAAGCGAATAAAACAAATCGTTAATGAAGTGTTCCGGTATTCTCATTTTATCAATCGTGCTTTTGTCAATATGGGAGAAGACGGGAAAATCCGCAGGTTTATTCGCCATTTATCCTAGCTTTCTGATTGCTTCAAGTATGTCCCGGCCTTCGGGGGTTGCGGTCATATCCACCGACAAAAGCGCGTCAAAAAAATCCTCGTTGTCTGGCCTGAGCCGGGCATTGCTTACAATGTCCTTTTTCCGCAGGTATCTTTCATAGGCTTCCTGCGATATTGTGATGTCAATTTTCTGGGGGGTTGGGTTTGTGGTAGCCATAAATTAATTCCTTCTCCTTCCGAAGATGCATTGCCGTAACAAGGCACCTCCCGCTACGGCAATATTTTCCATACGGCCGCCTTTTTTCCACAAAACAAATATATGCTTAATTCTATACCAAGTCATTATTTTTGGGAAGTACCAAAATGAAAAAAGTGACCACTTTTTTTAACCCTGGTAAGCCCTGGTCACCCCTGGTAGGCCCTGATAAGCCTTTTTACTTTAATTTCACGGCCCATAATATCGAACTCAATTCGTTTCATAAATAGTTTGTCATCTATTCCGATTTTGGAGATTAATAACGCATAGGAAGCTAATCACTATTTCCTGAACCTAATATTGCCTTTTTCATTTTTAAAAAGAAGGCTAAACGAAACCGTTGAAATCAAAGCAATGACAACAGAAATATAAGTTTCATTTAATTCTGGATGCAGGGGATATGAACCTGTAAGCGCCTTTGCGGCAACCCATATGAATCCAGCCAGTGCGGTACAAACCATACCGGCTATTGCTCCACCCTGCGATGTACGCTTCCAGTAGATCCCCAGAAGAAGGACCACAAACATACAGCCCCGCAGGGTATAAGCAAAATATACAATGTCCAGCAGCCGGGAACTGTCATAAAGAATAATGGCGGTAATTATGCATAGTAGTCCCGCCACCGCGGTTGTGATCCGGGACATGCGCAGCACCTGGGCGTCCGTTGCGTTGGGCCTCAGGATCCTTTGGTATATGTCCTTGGTGATCATGGTTCCCGAAGCGAGAATAATAGGCGAAATAGTAGACAGAATTGCCGCGAGTATTGAAGCGAGAATAATACCACCCGCAACGGGATTAACATTCATCATTAGAGTAGGAAGAGCCTGCTTACCATTGGAAAGACCGGGGAATTTGATTTTCGCCGCCATTCCAAGGAGAGCGGTAATTATCCCAAAAGGCGCCACGGCAAGCGCGGTAATAAACGCCGCTTTCTTTGCCACATTTACGTCCCGGGCCGCTAGAATGGGCTGGATCCCCGCCTGGGCGGTACAAGCTCCCAAAAGGGAAGCGATGATCCAGGAGATTACCTTGGGTGTACCTATGGCCGTCATGCTAAAGTAGCTCGGAGGAAGATCGAGGCGCATTTGGGAGAATCCACCCA
>JGI24698J34947_10000442_pt1 | contig 19164 bp, 17 predicted proteins | sample TergutMp193P3_FD_34947 | JGI IMG/M metagenome (IMG submission 34947) | reverse complement strand
ATATTCATCATTTCCTCAAAAGTTTTTTCCCTGTTCGAAAGAAAAATAATGGCAGTATTATTAACAATATCGGCCATTTTTTTGCTGCGTTCCATCGCCCTGAAAGATTCATGCGAGTTTTGGTATATGCTTTCCCTGATCAACGCATTGGCGAACAGATTTCCCGCCGAATAGAGCAGGTCCATGCAGTCCTCGCCGATATTCGCTTCCACCGTATGGTTCTGAAAGGAGACGGTTCCCCAAAATTTTCCGTACGAGAAAATCGGAACCAGTAAAATGGACTGAACGCCGAATGTGCTCATAAAATTTCGCTCGTCTTCGGTCATGCTGCTGCGGCTTCTGAATACATGTTCGTTATTGCTCAGAATTTCCGTCCAATTGTCGGTGATATCGTTCTTGGGAAGAATCATAAGAGCATCGTTAAGCGAAACATCGCTGCCCATTTTTCTGTCCCAGCGGTAAATCTGCCCCAAATACCGGCTGCCGTCTTTTTCTCTGTGGCTGTAAATGGCGATGCGATCCACACTCAGGGCATTGGCTATGGGCGAGACGCCGTTTGCCATAACTTCGGCAAAAGAATCACCCTTAAAGACGATAAACGTTTCAATCGCTTTATTCAGGGCGGTAATAATCGCCGCAGGATGCTCCTTCGTATCCATGTCTTGCTTTACTCGTCAGCTTCCTGGACTTTGAAGGACTCCCTGGCTTTGATAACATCGTCGGCGATGCGGCCGGAAATCGGCGCGTAGTGGTCAAATGCCACGGAAAAAGAGCCGGTTCCCGATGTAATTGATCGCAGGTCTATCGAATAACGCAGCAGTTCCGCCTGGGGAACCTCGGCGCGTATTTCCGCAATGCCGCCCGCCGAATCCTGCCCGAGAATCTTTCCCCGTTTGCCGGACAGATCGCTCATGACGTCGCCCAGGTACTTTTCCTCGACAAAGACCGTCAGGTTCATAACCGGTTCGAGCAGGGTAGGGTTGGCCTGGCGCATGGCGTCACGGAAGGCGTTACGCGCAGCCAGCTTGAACGACAGTTCCGAAGAATCGACCGGGTGGTACTTGCCGTCCACAACTTTTACTTCGACATCGACAACGGGATAGCTGGCCATCGTGCCGTGCGCCATGCCTTCCAGCACACCCTTTTCCACGCCGGGGATGTAGTTCTTCGGAATTGCGCCGCCAAAAATAGCGTTGACAAACTGGTAGTTTTCGCCGCGCGGCAGGGGGGCGATTTCCAGCAATACCTTTCCGTACTGGCCGTGGCCGCCGGTTTGCTTTTTGTGCGTATATTCGGCGCCGGCTTTTTTGGTGATGGTTTCGCGGTAAGCGACTTTGGGGATGTGGGTTTCAATCTCAATCTTTTGATTGGTCTTGATCTTGTCCAGGATGATGTTGATCTGCAGTTCGCCCATGCCGGAGATGACCGTTTCCTTGGTCTCGCCGTTAAAGTTATAGCGGAAAGTTTTGTCTTCTTCCGCGGCGCGTACCAGAAATTCGCCTAACTTGTCGTCGTCTTTTTTGGCTGTCGCGTTAACTGCAACCGAGTGTACCGGCTCCGGCAGGCGCAGGGGGATGAATTTCAGGCCGCTGTCAGTTGCAGCTAACGTATCGTTGGTTCTGAGGGTGGGGGACTTGGTGATAATGCCCACGTCGCCGGCGGCCAATTCCGCCGTCTCTTCGAGTTTTTTGCCCTGACAGGTATGGAGTTTGCCGATGCGCTCTTTTTTGTTTTCCGAGACATTGTAGGCTTCGGTATCCGCCGTCAGTTTGCCGGTGATTACTTTTATCCATGAAAGTTTCCCCGAAAACTGATCGTACGTTGTTTTGATTATCAGCCCCGAGAAAGGTTTGTCCGGGTCGAGGGGAACGATAACTTCCTTGTTTTCGCTGTCATGCGTGATGTGTTTTGCCGTTCGGGGGTTGGGGACGGCTTCGACGATAAAGTCCAGAAGCGGCACTATGCCGGAATTGTTCAGCGGTGCGCCGGCAAACGCGGGGACGTACTTGCCCTCTGCCAGAGCCTCAATCAACCCCTGCTTCATCTCGTCCGGCGAAAGGGAGCCTTTTTCGATGTACTGTTCCATCAGGGTATCGTCGCCCTCGGCAGCCGCCTCGATCAGCTTTTCCCGCGCCGCTGCCACCGCGTCCTTGAATTCGTCGGGGACGGGGCCTTCTTTTTCGACCGCGTCGCCGCCGGTAAAGTACGCCTTTTCGTGCAGTACGTCGATAACGCCCTTGAACGGGCCGCCTGCTCCCATGGGTAAAGTAACGGGCACCGGGTCAACTTTGAACTTTTCTTTGATGTCGGCAAGGGTTCGGCTAAAGTCCGCCTGCTCGGTATCCAGCCTGGTAACAAAAACGCCCCGCGGTTTTTTGCGGATGTCCAGGTTTCGCCACAGTTTAATCGTCTCAATCTGCACGCCGGAACGCCCGTCCACGGTCAAAAGGGCGAATTCCGAAGCCCTGAAACTTAAAATGACGTCCCCGGTGAAGTCCGACGAGCCGGGAGTATCAAAAAAGTTGAGTTTTAGCCCCTTGCGCTCCACATGACCCATCGCCGTATGTATAGATATCTTGCGTTCAATCTCTTCCGGGGTGGAATCGCTGACCGTTTTGCCCGATTCCAGCGTCTCAGCCCGCGAAATCACGCCCCCGGCGAACAAAATGTGCTCGAACAGGGTGGTTTTCCCGGTTTGTCCGTGTCCGGCAATGGTAACATTTTTGATTTGGTCGGTTGAATAGCTCACAGGGGGCTCCTTTTAAGCGTTTCCTTCCATGATGCCCCGATATGGCCGGATTGTCAAGGAAAATCTACGGCGGCGGATTAGCCTGGGAGTGGGACTATTTTGCGCTATATTTGGAAAATTAGGGTATATAATGAGGATAGGAATGCTAAATTGATGAAGATTGAACTAAAAGACTTATTTTGTATGGAATGGGAATTAAATAAAGAAATAATACTTGATTCGGATACGGCTTATACAGTTACTGTTTTTGTTGGGCCAGTTGATTCTGAAATATCAAATGCTTTTTATGTAACTATTTGTAATTCGGATTATGTGAGGAAAAAAGAACAAGAAGATGGTTTTTTTAACGGACTTTGGCATTTAGTAACGGAGAACGCAGAGGAAGTAAAACTTAGAGAATATTTTTAGTCTCAAATCAGGCTTTTAACCGGAGAAGTTTGGGAAGATTATTATCAAAAATTAAGGTTAATGGGAAAATCTGAATTTGAAGATTATCAAGAATAAGGGAGACGCAGGGGTGACAGTCAATAAATTTGAGGAGAAAAGGCAAACGCAATGAAGTACGCAATAGAATGCTTTTTTGTTGCCGCTTTCGGATTAGCGGCATGTGCTTTAGTCTTTATTAAAACTAAACCCTTTATAGAGAAAAAAGACGAAACCGCAAAGAAAAAATGGGTTTTGATTATTAGAATAATTATCATTTTTGGATGCATTGATGCAATATATTTAATAGTTCTCGGCGTTTTGTTTATCACAGGGATTTGGTAATAAAGATGACATAACACCAAAATTCCGTGGTTAAACCCCTCACTTACCCACGCAGAAGCGGCTGAATATTTCTTCCAGAAGGTTGGCGGTGGAGACTTCGCCGGTAATCTCGCCTAATGAGTTGATTGCTTCGCGCAGCAGGGGGGCGATGAGGTCAAGCGGTTCTTCGCGTTCGGCGAGTGTGAGGGCCTGTTCGAGCGCGGCGGCGGCGGCTTCGACCAGGTTTTTTTGCCGCGCCGAGCCGAGGGCGGGGTCGTGGGTTTCCGCCTGCGGCATAGCCGCCTTGGCGATTGCTGCGGTTAGTTCCGCCATGCCTTCGCCGGTTTTTGCGCTGATGCTGATAGCGTCGAACGCGCATGAGGGGGGCGGGGGGGCGATGTCGGCTTTGTTCCAGAGGACGATCAGCGGCTTTGACGGCGGCTGTTGTATAAAGTGCGCGTCTTCATCGGTGATGCCTGCGGCGCCGTCAATCAGATAGATAACCAGTTCCGCTGCTTCCAGCAGGGCGCGGCTGCGCTCTACGCCGAGATTTTCAACCGGGTCGGGACTCTCGTCGCGCAGACCGGCGGTGTCGGCAAGGCGGAGCGGGATGCCTTCTATGGAAACCCACGCCTCGATCCAGTCGCGGGTGGTTCCGGGAATTGCGGTGACAATTGAGCGTTCCTCTTTTAACAGCAGGTTGAACAGGCTGGACTTGCCGGCGTTGGGCCGACCGGCGATAACCGCGAGAATCCCCTCCTGATAGATTCGCTGCCGCTGCCATGATTGGGCGAGTGTGCGCAACCGGGACAGGGCTTCTTCTGTACCCTGACGGCCGGAAAAGCGTCCGGCGGTTTCATCCGCGTCAGCGCCTATCTCATCCTCGGAATAATCAAGAAAGACCTCTACGCCGGACAGAATTTCGACTAACTGTTTTTTTATGCGGTTGATTTCCTGTTCCAGTACGCCGGACAGCCGGTTTATCGCATAACGGCGGCCTGCGTCGGTTTTGGCGGAGACCAGTTCCATGACCGCCTCGCTGCGACTCAGATCGAGTTTGCCGTTCATGAAGGCGCGGAAGGTAAATTCGCCGGGAAGGGCGTCTCTGAAACCGGCGGCGCGTACAGCGTCCATTACCCCCCGTCCCGCCGCGCTGCCGCCGTGGCAGGAAATATCAAAGCCGTCCTCGCCGGTGTAACTTTTGGGGGCGCGAAAGACCGAGAGCAGCACTTCGTCAATTTTTTCGTCGTTAGGTGCAACTATCCAGCCGTGAAGGACGGTATTGCCCGCCGCCTGCCGCAGTTTTTCCGGCGCGGAAAAAATTGTTTCGGCAAGTTCCAGCGCGCCTTTGCCGCAGCAGCGGATTGTGGTGAGGGCGCTGCCGCCGGGAACGGTGGCAAACGCCGCTATGGGAGAATCATCGCCGTAGGAATAGCCGCCGCCCATTACGCGCGTTCCGCCAAACGTAAAAACCGGAAGAGCCAGGGGGCCCCCGCCGATATCCAGAGGGCAAACAGGACAAAGCGCAGAAATGTCACCAGCTGGTAATTGCCGGAACGATGCATAGCGCCCGTTATTTTTTCCGTTACGACATACAGCAGCGCTAACACGGTTGCTCCCAGCAAAAAGCGTACCAGCAGGGTGAGCCAGCGGTATATGCCGGTTCTGCCGCCGGGGGCGGAAGCTGAAAAGTTATAATATTTTTTGCATATAGTATAACCGGCCCCCAAACCAAGGATCATGCCGCCGGGTATGAGCAGTTCTACCGATGGCCGGTACAGGATCATGACAAAGGCAAGGGCGGCGCAGGCGTATATTCCGCCGCGAAAGCCGCCCTTCGCCAGCAGCGCCTCAACGCGCTTGCGGGTAAGAAAATACGCCGCCAGTATTATGCCGCCTATCAGCCAGCCGCCGATGACATCCGTGGGAAAATGCACGCCGAGGTACACGCGGGAAAAACCTATGAGCAGGCAGACAAAAGCGGCGGCGATATACGCCCATTTTTTTGCTGACCATGAACACGTTAACCACGATAAAATGATGATTAACGCAACGAGGGCGTTCTGCGCATGGCCCGACGGGAATCCCCCCAGCCTTTCGCTTATCATGCCAACCGACGGATCGTAGGCGGGGAAAAAAGGGCGGGGTTGATCCAGCGCCCATTTAAGGGAGAGGTTTATCCATATTGAGATAAGCGTTATGAGCCCCAAGTGCAAACCTTTTTTTTCATCCACGCACCAGTACACATAACACACTATCGCTATATACGCGGCGGTGGAGCCGAGGGCGGTAATGATCTGCATGAAGACCGTAAGCGGGGGATTCGCCCAACCCTGAATCAGTCTGACGCAATCCAGCCCCCATTGCAGCAGCGGTTCCATTAAAATCCCTCAAAAAAAGTCAGGCGAATTTTGCTTATCGCCGTTGTTTGATCTTTTGTCGGCGCGCTGGCTGTTTTTATATCCGCCATTATGTTTTGTATCTGTGTCTGAAATGTCTCTTTGTCTATGCTGAACAGGATCAAAAATTCATAGCGATCAGCGTGTTCAGCGGCAAGGTTTTCCGGCGATGTTTCGGAATCGGCGTTTTCTTCGGTTTCCGCTTCGGATGGAATTCTTTTTTGCTTGGTCCAGAAGGTATACTCTTTAATCGCGCCCGGATATTCCTCATCCGATACTCTTTTTATTATGTGCGCAAAATATTCGCCGTATTCGTCATCGGGGTAAAGGGCGGCTGCGGCGACAAACCGCCGTTCCACCCGCTGCACAATCAGCCGGGGCAGGTCCTGCGCGACTGTAAAACCGTTGGCCCATTGCTGCAGGGCGTTAAAATTATCGCCCCGGTTTTTCCCGACAAATACATATTTGCCGCGGTAGGCGTCCAGCGTTTCAATGCCCCTGACGCCCCGGTCTAAATAGCCGCGCACCCATGCGGGGATTCCGTCTTCGCCGTGACCGCTTTGCGTTTCAATTATCTGCCATGATTCGGATGAGCCGTTTTGTTCCTGCTGATTGTTCTGTGCGGGATCGGGGATAAATACTACTTTTCCTTTTTGTAAGGTGCAGGCGGTAAACAGAAACGCCGCCAACAACAGGGGGATACGCACGGTCATCAGGGATTGTCGGAAAGGACGGTGAGCGTTGCGCGTTCTTGCGTTTCCGGCTCTTGAGTTTCCATCTCCTGAATGGAAATATCGGCATCGGTGTCAATGTCTGCGGACTTTGTGTCCGTGGAGATTGTTGTTTCTGCGGGCTTTGTGTCTGCGGGTCTTGTGCCCGCGTCCGCCTCGTACTGAACATTCGCGGCATACACCGCGGCGTCTTCTTCGTCGTCGGTTTCCGGCGCTTCTTCCGGCAGCAGCGGTACTGCCGAGAACAGGATCGCCAGTTCATCCCAAATGGTATCAGAAAAAATAGAGGTGTTTATTTCTTCGTCCACTACGGGTTCTGATTTGGATTTGTCCGATACAGATTTATCCAGTGTGGGTTTGTCCAGGGTGGACTTATCCAAAATAGATTTATCTACCACACCGCCCAGCCTGATCCTGCCCTCTCCCGACAAGGCGAGGGGAAGTTTTATTTCTCCAACCCGATTCTGTAAATAAGCATCCAGGCTGATCTTCGCCTCCAGACGGTATGGCCGGATATAGAATTCTACCGCGATGGGAATAAGGCCCTCCGCCGCGGATACGTTAAAGTATAGCGGCAGTTCCACAAAGGCATCGGTGGTGTTGAGGCGTAACGTAATAATATTTCCCTCTTTGACCATGTCTATCCATACGCCCTCGGCTGCAGAAGATTCCAGCGGGAAAAAAGCGCTGAAAATGCTCCCTTGAGAAAGGGGCCTGATATGGAACAGTACAATACCGCCTCCCTGATCTTTTTCTTCGCGGAAGAAATTAATCGGAGCAAGCAGATAAGGATCATCCGGCCCGATGGCAAGCCCGTAACTTTGTCCTGCCGCCGCCCATCGGGGGCGGGATTCTTTGACCGGCAGAAGGAGTTGATCATCGGTCAGGGTGGATAGCGAATCGCGCAGGCCGCCGTCAAATTGGTACCATTGGAGCAGTTCGGGAGCCGGATAGGAGATAGGCGGAGCGCTTTCGCGTGGGGTGCCCGCCGGGATTTTTTCTTCTAGAGCCATTGCCGCCAGCAATTTGATTTGTTCCGCATACGCCGTCCCCGCTGACAGAGGGCTGCGGGCGGTATAGCCCTTGTTGTCTTCAAAGAAGTGGCCCAGGCTTATCGCTTTGGGAGAGACGGGCAGGGCGATCTCACGGGAAAGCCCGGTGTAGATAGTGCGTTTGAGGTGGAACGGGAACGCTTCCAGCCGCAGGGAATAGAAACCGGCTTGTTCCGGCGCTTCCCACAGGAGCTTCCCCGCGCCATCGCTTATCTTTCCTTCGTTGATGATATTTTTCCCATTGTACCAGATAACATAGGGATCGAGCCGCTTGTCAAAATCAAGCGAGGCTTCCAGCATAATCACGGTTCCCGGCGAGATAAGCTGCGGGCCGGACAGTCCGGGCAGGTACATCGAAATATCTTTAAGGTTGAATTCGGCGCTGCCCAGATAGTACACATTGGTTTCCGTACGGGACAGGGTATCTTTTTTCCCCACCGCCTCAAAAACCAAAACGTAGGGGCCTATTTCCAGTTCTTTGGGCAGGGGAAAGTAGGGCAGGTCTTTGGCAAGCGACTTGACCGCAATCTCTACATCGGTCTTTTTTTCCAGCGGCTTGGTATCGGTAAAAGACCATCGTTCCAGTATCTGATGCTCATCACCATCCGCTTGAGCAGCCGGATCGTCTGTTTCATCTTCGCTTGCCTCATCGCTTGACTCATCTTCTTCGCCGATCTTCGCGGTTTCGCCGGGCTCCGCCTCATTCGTCTCCGCTGCTTCTTTTTCTAGATCGGCTTCGGTCAGCGCGTTTTCATCGGCATAGGGCAGGAGGGTATATTGCACCTTATCCCCGATAACTTTCCCGCTGGGGTCCTGTATATAAACCAATAACCCAATCAGGTCAGGATCGTTGATCACCGAAACCGCAAAATAGGGGCGAATTTTATCGTTAGCGCGTATGAAGGAGCATTCTTCAAGGGAACTGCCGTTTACCAGAGTTCGTACCTGATAGGTCCCGTTTGAGGGAAACAATGTTTCCAAATCTCCACAGGTTGAGAAGAGAACGAGACAGACCAAAATAAGCGCAGCCCTTCTGGCGACAGAAACACCCATTCTACTCTAAATATATCATGAAGGACAAAAATATTCTAGGAATTTAACGTTCATTTTGATAAAATAGACGCGATGCAGGCTACCAGAGCAATTATCCATTTAGACGCATTTTCGAGGAATTTCCAGGCGATCCGGGAACGGGTGGGGGCGCAGCGGCTGGTCTGCGTGGCGGTCAAGGCGGACGGTTACGGGCATGGGGCCGCCGCTATTGCCCGCGCCAGCCTTGCGGCAGGGGCGTCTTTTTTGGGTATTGCGCGGGCAGGGGAAGGGGCGGCGCTGCGGGAAGAGGGCATAAACGCCCCTATTTTGCTTTTTTCCCAGCCTTTACCCGAAGAAATCCCCGAAATTATCAAAAACCGGCTGATTCCGCTGGTTTGTGACGGTGAATTTATCGCGATTCTCGACCAAGCGGCGGCAAAAGCGGGCGTTCGGCTGTCTGTCCACCTGAAAATAGATACCGGCATGGGGCGCATGGGCTGTTTTCCCGCCGATGCCCCCGCCCTGGCGCGGCAAATTGCCTCCAGTGCCGCCCTGGAATACGCCGGAACCGCCACCCATTTAGCCGTTTCCGATTCCGCCGCCCCTGACGACCGCGTCTTTACCGAGCGGCAAATCGCCTGTTTTACCGATGCGCTGGACGGCATACGGGCGGCGGGCCTCAACCCCGGCATTGTCCACGCCGCCAATTCCGGCGCAATCATCCAGCACCCCGAGGCGTGGTTTGACATGGTGCGGCCGGGGATCGTGTTATATGGATATAAAGCCGTCGAGGAAGCAGATACCGGCCTGTCCCTTCCGCCGTTGACGGCGGAGCCGGTGATGGAACTGCGAACCAATGTTGTGGTGATTAAACCGGTCAGGAAGGGCGAACCGGTTTCCTACGGCAGAACATGGGCCGCCCCGCAGGATACGCACATTGCCGTACTGCCCGTTGGTTATGCCGACGGACTGCCCCGCCTTGCCAGCAACCAGTGGCAGGCGGTCATCGGCGGCAAGACGTACCCGCTGGTGGGCCGTATCTGCATGGATCAGTGCATGGCGGACATTGGCCCCCGCCCCACCGTCCGCCGCTGGGATGAAGCGGCGCTGTTCGGCGGGCCAGCGCCCAGCGCCGCCGTCCTTGCCGGACGGGTCGGCACTATTCCGTATGAGATTACCTGTAATATCAACAAACGGGTTCCGAGGGTGTACGAAAACGGGCATACATGCTAATATCCACATGGAGGACGTAATGGACTTGCACTTGCTAGAAAATGATGAAGAAGATGATGACGATGATGATCTGAACGAAGAAACCGGAGAAAAGGGATACTCGCCGGATATGCTGGCGGGAAAAATGCTTAAAACCCGCACCATCCTGCTTTCCGGCGAAATACGGAAGGGTCTTGCGGAAAAAACCATACGCCAGCTTTTGTTGATGGAAGCGATGGGCAATGATCCGGTACGGATTTTTATAGATTCCCCCGGCGGCGATGCCGACGCGGGTTATGCGATATTCGACATGATCAGGTTTATACGGCCCCCGGTTTGGACTATCGGCATGGGGCTGGTAGCCAGCGCCGCGGCGATCATCCAGCTTGCCGCGCCCAAAGAGCGGCGGGTAGGGCTGCCCAACAGCCACTATCTGATTCACCAGCCCCTCTCAGGGATTCGCGGCGTAGCGACCGACATTGAAATTCACGCGCGGGAACTGGACAAGCTGCGGGAACGGATCAACCGCCTCATCGCCGAAGAAACGGGCAACCCCTTCCCGCAGGTTGAAAAAGACACCGACCGCGATTACTGGATGAACGCCCAGGATGCGGTAAAGTACGGCCTCATCAACAAGGTTATTGTTAATAGGGACGAACTTTAGGGGATATGTCTTCAGCCTTATTTATAAAGTATCTCAATGGGTTTTATTTTTCTCACCAGAAATGAGAATAGCAGGCACAAAACCGAAGATATTATTGCCACCAATATAAATTTTAATAGTGGATTTAATATCAGACCCTTGAATACCAATGATACGGCTACCAATATGGGCGCGTGAAAACAGTATATCCCAAAAGCGTTATCCCTGATTAATCGGGTGAACTTGTTATCCCAATTTACCCATTTCTTGAAAAACGCGATAATGCCTATTGAAAAACTTATGGCAATAAATGACTCCCACAATGCAAAGGCCAGACTTTGCCAGTGAAAACCGCCATTGTAATATGTTTTCCCTTCGTTTGCTCCCCCGAATACCATTATAGCGCTCCATAATGGGAATGCTATTAACAACGTTATGATAAACCATTTTATATTTTTTCCATCGGTGATATTTTCCCATAAACCGCTTTCACCAATTATAATACCGGCGATAAATAACACGATATAAGAAGTGAAATAACAAAATTGCAGATTTAAATAATCTGTTCCAATAGGGAAATACAGCCTGACAACAAACGCCGTTAATCCGGTTAAAATAATGGTGAAAATAATGTTTTTTGAACGCACCTTATTCAATTTTACTGGTTTTAATATGCATTTTTTTACCATGGTGTACATAATACAAAAAACAAGAAGAACCAGAACAAACCAGAGCGGTCCGCTGGAGCTTAACCACCAAAAATCGACAATATATCGGATGTAATTTTCAACAAGGGTGTTTCCTGAGTAGTACCCCAGCAAAATAAACATAATAAAAGGATTGATAACAAATATATATATCAACAATGGTATGCCCAGACGGAACAGCCTTTCTTTGATAAAATTAAACGCACCATGTTTTGCCAATGCCCTTGTCGCCAGAAAAGCTGAAATGAAAAACAGAATGCCCATAAACCATGCCTGTAATGATGACTGGAAAAACCCAAATAAAATCGTCTCAGGGGTTGACAGCCTTTCCGGCGAACCTTCTTTATAATACCAACCGCCCATACCGCTGTAGGTAACCGCCGCATGCATGGCAATAACCAGAAAAATCACCAGTGATCGCACATTATCCAAATATGCAAAACGGGTCTTTGACGCAACTTTTAATTCGTTAACCATAATAAACTCCTTATCATTTTTATATGGGAAGAAGAAAATTATTATTGAACTTTTTGTGACATTTAACCGGTTATTTGATAATATTTTTATAAACGTCGTTGTTTATCGCATGATTAATTTGCGTACGTTCATTATTCCAGAATATTTCTTCCCCTTAAAACCAGCCTTTCCAGCCGATTTGGACGATACCGCCGCCGATCCAGTTTCTGTCTGATACAACGAATAACCCGCCGGCCTCAAAATACATACTTGTTGTTGTGGTAAGGAAAAAATCCGCACCGCCGCCGCCGCCAACTGAAAAGGCGATGGACGGTTCAAAAAAACCTTTTGTTTCGTTGCCTCTCATACCAATTCCGCCGTCAACATAGCCGTAAGAACGCCAGTCGCCGGTAACCATACCGCCAAAAGATATTTTTTCTGAAAGCGTCAGAATGCCGCCTTCTGAGAAATTACCGCCGCGAAAAACGAGATGGTTCCTTATATCCCAGGCATTTCTATTCCCGTGAAAAATAAGGAACGCAAAATCGGCGCTTCCGCCTGAATGCATTGCGCCGCTGGATAAAAATAATCCGCCGCCCAGACTCCACCGGGGTACCGTTTCATCTTCCTGTGCAATGGCAAAGCCGCCAATCCCGATAATTAAGCACGCGAAAAAAATAGATCGTTTCATAAATGCCTCCTAATTGGTGTCCATTTTATTTTTTATGCGCTGGTATTCGACTTGTATTTCTTCTTCAAGTGTTTTGCGAAATCTTCCGTGTATATAAAGTCCGCGTGTCAAAAGTACCACTCCCCATATGGTGATGCACCAGATTGGCCAAAAATACCCGCCCGTGAACCCTGTTGTTAAAAAATAAATAACAACCAAAATAGCATTCACGCTAATATATGACAGTATTTGTGAGCAAAAATCTCTTTTTGCTTTTACGCTTTCCTCTATCTGCCGCATTAATTTTACATCTATACCGACTTCATTTTCCATAAAACGCCTCCAGGTACACAGGATACCATAACGGAAAAACAAAAAATAAACTTTTTCGGACATTTCCAGCTAATTATTATTAAATTTCATACCGCAGATTACGCAATTTTCGTCCATTACCGTAAGTTGTCTGTTTCCGCATGATTGGCATTCAAATTGTCCATTGTCAAGTTTCAGCTTATTTTTCATAACATGGGGGTATTGCCGTTCGATTTTTTTATCCTGATAGAGCTCAATGAAAAGCAGCCCGATAAAAAAAAGAGTGATAAGAAAGCCAATTCCTAACGATATATTTCTCAGCGTAAAAAAAATGGCTGCTTGAAAAATCAGCGAAAACACCAAACAACAGACAGGGATAACCGCAAGAAACAGCAAAGCCAGCCCGATAATTTTGTGCCCGTATCCGATAGAATTAATTTTTTTGATGTTAAACCTTCTCCCTAATTCTACGGTAAATTTCCTCATATACGCAATCGGCCTGCGGGCAGCTCCCGCGATCTTGCTCCGCGTACTCCGTGGTTTGATCTTCCCGCCCTGTTCTGCTATACTTACCCCCATGCGCATCGGCAAAATGCCTCGTTTATGCTGTCTTCTCCTCGTATCGGTCTGTATCTTGACCGCCTGCTCTTCGCGGCTGGGGTGGGGGGTGCTGCTCTGGTCAACGGAAGATCCGCCCATTCCGTCGGGGACAGTGCTGCCGGTGTATATCCGTTCCAACATCAACAAAGTGTGGGTGGTGGGGATTCCCGGCAGCTTGCGCAATACCAGAGACGGGCTCGACAAGATGGAGATTCCCCTTGCCCGTCTGGAACTGGCGGGGAGCAAGGCAAAGGCGCACAAGAGGGCGGGAGAATTTTCGCGGTATGCGCACACCTACGCGGAGAATATGCAGGACGGCCTGCCGATACGGGACAGCGCCGACAACAATGGGCGGCGGGTTTACCGGCTGAGGTACGGCGAGATTGTCAAAATTCTTTCGCTGGAAGCGGGTAGTCCGGCAATCAGCGCGACGGGCGATCCGCTGCCGGGCGACTGGTACCGGGTGCTTACCGAGGACGGCAATACGGGCTACTGTTTTTCCTACCGGCTTAAACTTTTCGAACATACCGGCGGGCCGCTTGCCGCCTCAGTACCCGCTGCCGCTGAAGCCGGCTCCGCCCCCGATCCGGAACTTGATACGCTGCTGTTAAAAGTATGGCTGCCCGAATTGTACTCCACCATGATAGACAGCAAGCGAATCAACCTTGATGATCTGTCGCGCCGCTGGCGTTTTGATCCCGGACATGAAACAGGCATTGCCCGCATTTACGCGCCCGGCGTTGACCTGAGTTTTTCGTATACCGCTATCCGCTCTGACGGGCCGCGCACATGGCGTTTTGAAGGAACCAATCTCCGTATGCAGTTAAGGTCTGATACCACCCTCGCGGTGCAATTTTCCGAAGGCGGCGGCAATATGCGAACCCTGTTGTTTGTCTCGCTGCCCGTTGATCTTGACGATCTGGTCATACAGGAAACCGCCCGCCGCGATAGGTTATACGACACGATATTCCATCAGGGGCCGGTGTTTACCAGCAACAATTACGGCACCATTGTCTTTAGGGATGGCGGGGTGTTTTCGTGGCGGGGATTTGATCTGCTGGTTCCCAATCTTCTTCCCGAATCAATCGAGGGGAATGGGACGATTTCTATGGACCTTTTTCTGGGGACCGGCCTTGAGGATCGTTATACCGGAGCGTTCACTATGTATTTTGGAAATAGCAGCACAGAAGCGATACTGCACTGTATGTACGCGCTTGACAATCAGGGTTTCAGAATAGAAATTGCGCCGGAAACAACGATAGAAGACAATACCGTTATCCGCCGCGCCGCGTCGCCGATGGTTTTGTACTTTTTCAAGGATGCGGTACTGTGGTGAGTCATGGCCTTTGTTCAATTTTCTAAAATATCCCTTGCGTTTGGCGACCGCGATATTCTCAAAGATGTCAGCTTAAATCTGGCGGACGGATCACGGGTTTGCCTTGCCGGGGCGAATGGTTCGGGGAAATCAACCTTGATGAAGGTGATCGCCGGGGAGCTTCCCGCCGACTCAGGCGAGCGGGCGGTGCAGAAGGGGACGCGCATTTCCTATCTGCCGCAGTCGGGGATTGTCCATAAGGGGCAGAGTCTGCGGGATGAGGCGGAAACGGCGTTTGCATCCATGCGGGCGATGCTTGATGAAGCGGAAAAAATCGGCGGCCTGCTGGAAACGGCGAAGAGCGGCGACGGCGCGGTGACGGCGTTAGTTGAAGAACATCACCGCCTGCAGGAACAGGTTGAAATCTCCGGCTACTACCGCCGTGAAGCGCTGATTGCCTCGGTGCTGACGGGGCTTGGTTTTTCGCCTAACGACCTTGACCGCGACACGGGCGAATTTTCCGGCGGCTGGCAGATGCGTATCGCCCTGGCAAAAGTGCTGCTGAAACAGCCCGACATTCTCCTGCTGGACGAACCGACCAACTATCTGGACATTGAAGCCCGCGCCTGGCTGGAAACCTGGCTGGAAAAATTCCCCGGCGGCCTGCTCCTCGTTTCCCACGACCGTTTTTTTCTTGATGTCACCGTCAACGAAGTGTATGAAATTTTCCAGGGGAACCTGAAATGTTATGCGGGCAACTACACCGCCTACGAAAAAAAACGGCAGGCGGAACTTGCCAGTTTGATGAAACGTTATGCGCAACAGCAGGAAGAAATCGCCAAAACTGAAGCGCTAATCCGCCGTTTCCGCTACAAGGCGACCAAGGCGGCGTTTGCCCAGGAATTGATCAAGCGGCTGGATAAAATGGAACGCATTGAAATCCCCGAAAGTTTCAAAAAGATCAGCATCAGTTTTCCGCCGCCGCCGCGTTCGCCCCGCGTCGCCCTGAGCATTGAAGGTCTGGGCAAAAGTTATGCGTCACGGCAGGTACTGAAAAACCTGGACTTAACCCTCGATTCCGGCGAGCGGCTGGTGGTGGCCGGCCCCAACGGCGCGGGCAAGACGACATTGCTGCGCATCCTTTCAGGCGGCGACAGGGACTTTACCGGCACGGTTAAATACGGCGCGGGTATCAGCGCGGGCTATTTTTCGCAGGACGCCGCCGAGGCGATGCAGGGGAGCGAGCAGGTGCTTGAGTTTATGGAAGCGCAGGCGCCCATGGCGCTGATACCCAAAGTGCGGGATATGCTCGGGGCATTTCTCTTCCGGGGCGACGATGTGTATAAATCCGTCTCGGTGCTTTCCGGCGGCGAAAAAAGCCGCCTTGCCCTGCTGTGCATGCTGCTCAAGCCGATGAACCTGCTCATTTTGGATGAGCCGACGAATCACCTTGACCTCCACTCAAAAGATATTCTGCTGGATAGTTTGCACAAATTTGAGGGAACGATTATCTTTGTCTCCCACGACCGCGCGTTTATGGAGGCGCTTTCCACCAAAACGCTGGAACTGCATCCCGGCGCGGGCGCAAACAGTCCCGCCCGCGCCCGGCTGTTCTACGGCAACTACGGTTATTACCTTGAAAAAATTAACGGCGGCGCCATTAACGGTGACACCAATAATAGTGATAATAATATTATTAATAATAATATTAACAAAAATGCGTCTGAACAGCGTCAGCATAACAAACAGCGTCAGGCACAAATGCGGCGGCTGGAACGGCAGGAGGCGGAGCTCCTCAACGCCATTGAAACGCTGGAAAAAGAAAAATCCCGGCTGGAAGCGGAACTGTCCAACCCTGAGGTGTATTCCAACGGCGAAAAGGCAAAGGCGGTCAAGCTGAAACTGGACGAATGCGCCGCCGCCATTGCTGAAAAAACCACCGAATGGGAAGCGTTGACCGTGGAATAGGTTTAAGGATACTATACCCTATGAACGTTTTAATTATTGGCGGCGCGGGGTATATTGGCAGTCATGTGGTTCAGGAATTGCTTGAACAGGGACACCGCGTTACGGTATACGATAACCTTTCCAGCGGCCTGCGGGAAAATTTGTTTCCCGAAGCGGCCTTTATTCACGCGGATATTCTCGACTACCCCGACTTGGTAAAAGCGATGAAAAGTGCGTCTTTGGACGCAGGCGCACCTTTCGGTGCGCTTATTCACCTTGCCGCTTCAAAAGCCGCCGGGGAATCCATGCTGCAGCCGGCAAAATATTCCCGCAACAATATCATCGGGACGCTCAATATTCTCAATGCCGCGGTGGAAACAGGAATCAACCAGATAGTGTTTTCCTCAAGCGCGGCGGTGTACGGCGAGCCTGAGTATCTCCCCATTGATGAACAGCACCCCACGAGGCCGGAGAATTTTTACGGTTTTACCAAACTGGAAATCGAGCGCTTCTTGGGCTGGTATGAAAAACTGAAGGGGATGCGTTACGCCTGTTTGCGCTACTTCAACGCCGCGGGTTACGATGTTAAAGGGCGGCTCAAGGGGCTGGAGCAGAATCCGGCGAATCTGCTGCCGGTGGTTATGGAAGCGGCATGCGGCATGCGGCAGGAAGTGCAGATATTCGGGAACGATTACGACACACCGGACGGGACATGCATACGCGACTATATCCATGTGAGCGACCTTGCCGCCGCCCATGTTGCCGCGTTAGACTATACCGGTAAGAGCGGCAAAAGCCTTGTGGTGAATCTGGGAAGCGAGATGGGCGCATCGGTAATGGAAGTGATCGAAACCGCGCGGCGGGTAACGGGCAAGCCCATCCCCGCGAAGTTTGCGGGCAGGCGTCCCGGCGATACGGCGCGGCTGACCGCATCCTCCGCCTTTGCCCGCGAAGTTCTGGGCTGGAAGGCGCGGCACTCGGATTTGGAAACGTTAATCCAGACAAGCTGGAAAGCATATGAGGAGAATCAAAAATGAAAGAAAAAATTTTTGCATGGATCGACAACGCCGTTTCCCTTGCGGTGGAACTTGAAAGCGGGTTAACCAAATATCCCGCCATGTCTCCCGATTCGGGCGGGGAGGGTGAGTTGGACAAATGCGTTTTCCTTGAGGGCTGGCTGAAAGCCCAGGGCATTACGCAGATGGAACGCTACGACTGCCCTGATGAACGGGCAAAAGGCGGCGTGCGGCCAAACCTCATTGCAACTATTAATGGTACCGAAACGGACAAGCGCATCTGGATAATCAGCCACCTTGACGTGGTGCCGCCCGGCGAGATTTCGCTGTGGGAGACCAATCCGTGGACGGCGGTGGAGGCGCATGATCCGCCGGGACACCGGATCATCGGCCGGGGAACCGAGGACAACCAGCAGGGGCTGGTATCTTCCGTGCTGGCGGCGCTGGCCCTGCTGAGGGCAGGCGTGCGGCCGCAGCGGACGGTTAAGCTGATGTTTTCCGCCGATGAGGAAATGGGCAGTTTTTTTGGCATCGCGTGGATGCTTGAGAAGCACGGCGGCCTGTTTCAAAAAGGCGACATCGCGCTGATACCCGACGGCGGCGACTCAAAGGGCGAGGCCATCGAAGTTGCCGAAAAAAATCTGCTGTGGGTGCGGTTTGTGACGCGGGGGGTGCAGTCCCACGGGTCAAGGCCCGATCGGGGAGTGAACGCCCACCTCGCCGGGGCCGACCTCGTTTTGCGGCTCCACCGCGGTCTTTCCGAAAAATTCGGCGACCACGACAGCCTGTTTGATCCCGACTATTCCACTTTTGAGCCCACGAAAAAAGAGGCCAATGTCCCCAACATCAACACCATTCCCGGCGAGGATGTGTTCTGTATGGATATGCGGATATTACCTCGCTACCCCGTCAAGGCGGTGTTAGCTGAAATTGACCGTATCATCGCGGAAGCCGCCGCCGAACACAAGGTCACCATTGATTACACCGTCGCGCAGTCAACCGAGTCGCCCCCCACCGGCGTACAGACCCCGCTGGTACAGTCCCTCTCCGCGGCGATCAGCGAAGTGTACGGGGTAAAGCCCCGTCCCATCGGCCTGGGCGGCGGTACCGAAGCGGCATACCTGCGCCGCATTGGCATCGACTGCGCCGTCTGGGAAAAAGTAGCCGAAACCCTGCACCAGCCTAACGAATACGCCCTGCTGGAGAACATTCTGGGCGACGCGAAGGTAATGGCGCTGTTGATGCTTTAAGAATAAAAACCACAGAGTACACGGAGTTAGGCGAAATGCAAACAATATCACATTATCGAAAAATAGAATAATTATTCGTGTCAATTCGTGTAATTCGTTGCTTCTCTTCCTCCGTGACCTCCGTGGTTAAAATTCCCCCTAAATCCCCCCCAAAAATGCCTGAATTTTTTTTCAAAAACCAGTTGACAACAAGGCAAAAAATCCGCATTGTACCCTTAGTTATTACTCCAAGGAGGCTGGAAGAAACACATTGAAAGGGAGTGATGTAGTCGTCGGAGGTGTATCCAAATCCTTCGATACGTTTAAGGCGCTCAATAATGTGAGCC
>JGI24698J34947_10000441_pt1 | contig 19171 bp, 19 predicted proteins | sample TergutMp193P3_FD_34947 | JGI IMG/M metagenome (IMG submission 34947) | reverse complement strand
TTGATGATGAAATCATACCTTGCGAAATTACCAAAAAACAACGCCTACTATTTGAAAACTCCCATGTCTTAGTGCCTAAAATATGCGGAATTTAGGGATTTTGTTTGTTTGCGGAAGAGTACAGCTTCCGCTTGATCGTTCCGGTTCCTGAAAGAAAAAGTAAGACTTGAAGAAATCACATTCACTTCATTTTTTCATCAACTGGTCTGTATTGACCCTTTTCTTGTAAAGAGGATAAACCATGCAAAATCCTAATGTACAAAAATACCTTGACGTTCCATACTGCGACAAAGATGCAGTAAAAAGACTTGGCGCAAAGTGGGACCCAGAACGAAAAAAATGGTATGTACCTCACAATCTTACACTGGAACCATTTGAAGAATGGGGCAGTTTGATAATTGAACTTTCTGCACACGCTTCAACTAATCCAAAAAGCTATTGTCAGGAGGATCTTGTTCTTTACAAAAACAGGCTTCACCGTGTTGTATGGTTTCAAGGCAAAGAAGAATTTGACGATCTAGCAATAACTCCTGTCCTTGACTATCCAGAAGACCCTGGAGATATTGAACCTCTCGACCCACACTACCTTGAGTAATTAAACACCCACCAGCATCTTGATACTACCTTTCCACTCAGACATTGCCATAATCACTCACTATTTCCATAGGAGAAGCTATGACCAACACTGAAATGCTCCAATTCCTTGAAGACATTGCCAAAAAACACGGCTATAAGCAACTACCCCTCGATCTAAGCCAACAGTACAGAAAAATGTATTTGGATCACATTCCAAACTCTTTGAAAATCAGCGGAAATGACTTGACTGTGATAAAAGATATAAACGGATATGTCATTGCCAATGGATATGACCGTATCGTAATTGGCGACTACAGCGCATACCTTGAAATATCCCCAAATCAGATTGTTCAAAGAAACCTGTTTCTGAAAATCGGCCAGGAATATAGGGTTCATGATCCAAAATACGCTGATAAAGTCAAATACGTCTGGTACACAACCACTTCTTTCTGCCATCTCTGACAAATGCCGCGCCAATCGGCATGCACTTTTCAATCCTTCCTTCTTCTGGATAAAGTCTATACCAAACTATCAATGGATTTTTATCAGCAAGTTCACTTTGACGAAGTAATAGTATTTTTTTGGCATCTTCAATAGATAAGTCAGGATTTTTTTTCAAAGTTTCATTCAATTCTTTAAGCGCATCGCCTGTTTCAGTCATAAAAGCCGCTTCTTCCTGAGTAGAAATTAGTACTGTTCCATCTTTTTCAGGATTGGCGCACAAAACAGCGTGGCCAAAACCACCCTTGGCAATCATATCAGTTGTTACTTTTTTAAAAATTTTCCCATTACGTATAAGAGATGCTTTTTCAAGTGAAAAAATCCAGTATAAACCTGTATTGTAATTGATAACAGTTGCGTACCTGTCAGTCATAACAATTCGACTGTCAAAAGCCAAAGCAAAACAAGTTGGGTCTGACATATATTTTCGCAGTTCATCTATGCCGTAGTCAATGGAAGAATCCAGCCTGAGTTCTTTTTTACCCCGACGAACAGACATTCTATGAAACGGGGATCGTGTTAAAGGATTATTATTTCCTGTTAAATCGTTTTTGTCAGATATAATAATTAAACGATCATTGTCACAGGGTATAGCAGTTAATAACTCTCTTGGAGCCGCTTTGTATTCGCCCAAAAATTGCCAACCGCTGTCTTCTTGCCATTTCGCGTAACTCCAGCGTTTAAACTCTGTACCGTTCTCGTTTGTTTCGTTTGTTCCAGCCCCGCCGCACACAACTGTATATAGCGCATCTTTATGCCATAAAGACCAAAGACCCATGCTACGAAGCCTTAGCGGAAGGGGAAAATCAATGTTTTTTGCAAGGCTTGGAACTTCCAGACGTACACTGTTTGTTTCATCTATGAGTACATTTGGCATTGGAAACTCGGTTCTGCGGTGAACGAGATACAGGTCGCCTACCCATTGACCAGGATCCCGTTGCGCAAATGCCGACATACCTATTGTCAGCAACACAAATTGCAGTATTGATGAAATTGCAGAACGATAAGTCGGCATTTGCTATCTCCACTGAATCAGGGTGCTATAGAAACGCTATATTTGCCCGCCCTACCACCTGGCGACGACGCCGAATCCTAACGCGTTGCGGTCCAGCTTTGCTTCCACGTTGTCAATTATTGAGCTTTTCGGAGCGTCAAGGCTCTGAATATCCGCAAAAAGCCTCAGCCCCAGCCATGGCGTCACATAATACCTGGCATCGCCAATAAAACGCGTGTAACTGGCGCCGCTATAGGCTAAAAACCGCGCCCTGGCGCCCAGGACAAGGCGGTCGTTAAGGCATTGATAACCGCAGGAGACGCCTATCTGGGGTATAGGCACTGTGTATGATTCGTTGACATTCACTTTTTCGGTTATATCAATCCCTGAAACGGAGCCAACGCCATCTGCTTTTACGTCCAGAGACCACACCTGCACGCCCAAATCAACGCCAAGCCACGCCTTATCCGCACGCAAAACCTTTACCGTCCCGCTAAAATCAAGAGCGGTGTTCTTCAGACTGCTCGTGACGTCCATGCCCGCCTTGAACACTTGACCGGCAATTTCAAACTCCCTGTTGATCCGGCTTTTACCGGCGTAGTCATAAACCCCATAATCCAGCGAAAAGCCAAACCTGGCGCCCATGTAGTCCAGGCGGGCGCCCAGACCCATACTGTCCTTATCTAAATTGAAGTCGTCCTTGATGTTGAAATTTGTCAGACTGTTGCCCGAATCGCTGTAGTTCCCTTTCAATTCCGGCGTGCCGCCATGGATGCCAAAAGACCACTTTCCCGCCTGCGACTGCGCGGCCAATGGGATTGCAAGTAGTAACGCTGCAAAGCGAAGCATGTCTCCTCCGTTGAAATCAACGATAAAAATACCATGATTGATATCTGCCTTAGAAGCAGAAAAAATATCAAAACCTGCAAGCCACATCATCGCTTGCCAGCGCTTGGCAGGCCAAGCGCTGGCCTGGACTTGCTCTGAGTATCCTGAGTACTCTTGATTCAGCCTCATCGGGTGGGTTCAGGTTTTCAACGCCGCTTTCAATATTCACGATGCACGTTCCGCAGAGGCCTTTGCCCCTGCAGGGATATTTTTGCTCAATGGCCGCAGCCTTCGAGGCGGCGGCTATTGACGAGCCTGGCTTAACCTCAACCTCAACCGGCGCATCGCCCGTAAAACTGACTTTCATTTTTTTTGCTCCGCATCAAAAAGCCAGCTTACAGTTTATAGCCATTCAACTTTAAAAAAGTTGAATCACGCGGAGCGCGCAGTCTGCGCCTTTCGTTCCGCGAGCCGCCAAAGGCGGGGAGCGAAACGGACGCGGACATCGCTTTGAGGCTATAGGTTGCATCTCAAGGTTGAACCGCTCTATCCACTCCTCACTCTCCGCTGTCTTATCCCTGCCGCGCGGACGCCTTTCTCTCAGCAAGCCACTTCAACGCCTCCATTGGCGTCATGCCATTTAAGTCCAGAGCTTCCAACTCCTCTCTGATGGGGTCTGGCTCCGGTCCGAACATAGGCAGCGGCGCCAGCGTTACTTCCTGCCGTTTGGGGCGGCGCAGAGGCTCTATGGGAACATCCTGCATTTCGGCTAATATCCGCTGGGCTTTGGCTATCACGTTTTTTGGAAGACCGGCCAGCTTTGCCACTTGAATACCATAGCTCCTGTCCGCCGGGCCTACGGCTATGCGGTGCAAAAAGTGAAGCTGGTCTTCCCACTCCTGCACTTCCACGTGAAGATTGGTAATCCTGTGATCTCCGGCCAGTTTGGTCAGTTCAAAGTAGTGTGTGGCAAACAGAGTTCTCGGAGCGCCGCCCTTTAGGTCTCTCAGGTGCATAGCTATGGCCTCAGCCAGGGCGAGGCCATCCCTGGTGGAAGTGCCGCGCCCTATTTCATCCATGATCACAAGACTATCAGGCGTGACCTGATTGAGTATCTGGGCTGTTTCCGTCATCTCAACCATAAAAGTGCTTTGCCCTTTGGATAAGTAGTCGCTGGCGCCGATGCGCGTAAAAATGCGGTCAACGATGCAAAAGCGCATGAGTTCGGCGGGGACAAAGCTGCCCGCCTGAGCCATCACCACCAGTATGGCGGCCATTCTGAGGAATGTGCTCTTGCCCCCCATGTTTGGGCCTGTGACTACCGCCATGGGCGACTTGGGGAGCAGCGTGAGGTCGTTGGGCACGCAACCGCGCCCTAAGTTGGATTCCAGCATCGGATGGCGCGCGCCTATCAGGAGCAATTCTCTTTCGTCTGAAAGCTCCGGCCTCACCCACCCCATCTGCCGCGCCTTTTCGGCAAAGGCGCAGAGCGCGTCCAGCCTGGCTATGGTCTGGGCCAGGGTTTGCAGATCGCTCCTGGCGTCTAAGACAGCATTTAAGAGCAGATCGAATTGACGGCTCTCAAGGCGGTGGCGATCTGCTTCGGCGTTCAGCAGCCGCTGTTCAAAGTCCATCAACTGCTTTGTAGTAAAGCGCTCGGCGTTGGCAAGGGTCTGCTTGCGCATGAAATGGCTTGGCACTAAGGCGAGGTTGGTTTTTGTTATTTCAAAATAATAGCCAAATACCCTGTTATACCTGATTTTCAGGCTTTGAATGCCCGTTTTCCGCCGTTCTTCCTCTTCCAGGTCAAGCATCACCTGTTTGGCGTCTGTGGCAAGGCGCATAACGGCGTCCAGTTCGGCGTCAACGCCCTTACGTATCACGCCTCCTTTTTCGAGTTCGGGCGGGGGAGCTTCTTCCAGGACGCGCTCCAGTTCTTCGCAGAGGTTAGCGCACAGCGGCGTATTTTCAGGCCACAAGTCCAGGGCGCGAACCTCATCGAACCAGTATTCATCCAGTAATACCTGGGGCAGCGACTGGGCTGCTTTTAGCCCGGAGCGGATTTGGGCTAATTCTGGCGGCGTGGCAAGGCTAAGGGCGACGCGGCCCAGGAGGCGCTCCATGTCCGGTATTTCGGCCAAAAGCCGCTTTAACTTATTTCTGCGGTTATCATCCGTAAACCACTCCACTTGCGCCCATCTCTCTTCCAGGTTTGCCCTGTCTTTGAGGGGCTGATCCAGCCAGGCGCGCATCAGGCGGCTGCCCATGCGCGTCCTGCACGTGTCGAGTATGTTGGTAAGCGTGCCGCTCTTGGAGCCGTCCAGGGAGTTGGCGAATATTTCCAGGTGCTTTATACTTGTTGCGTCCAGCAGCGGCCCGGCTGCGCCTAGTTCCAGCGACACGCCTTGTATGTGGGCCGGACGATCCTTTTGCGTGGCCTCTACTTGATCCAATAATGCCCCAAGGGCGCAGATAGCAGCGGGGTATGGGTCTAAGCCAACGCCTTCCAGGTGTTGCCAGCCAAAAAATGAGAGTATCTGTTGTTTTGCCCTCAGCGTTTCAAAGCGCCAATCCGGCAGGCGCGTACGGGCTGCGCCGTCTAAAGCAACATCGGGCGCGTTTTCGGCCAGTATTATCTCCTGGGGGGCAAGGCGCTCTATGGCGGAGCGAAGGGCGTCTTCGCCTTCGCCCGGTATAGCCCTCAGCCGCCCCGAAGCCAGTTGCAGGAGAGCCAGGCCCCAGGATTGCCCATGACGGTGCAACGCCGCCAGCCAGCGGGCGTCGTCGTCCAGCCAGGTTCCGGGGGTGATTATGCGCTTTATGGCTCTTGGCAGCAGCCCCTTGACCTCCTCTGGCTTGGCGGTTGGCTCGGCGATGGCGACGGAGCAACCCGCCATCAATAGCTTTGGCAGATATTGATCCAGCGCGTGATAGGGCACGCCGCACATGGGCGTTTCGGCCTCTGTGCCCTTGCTCCTGGTAGTCAGAGCTATTTCCATTATGGGCGCCGCCACGACGGCGTCTTCGCCCTGCAACTCGTAAAAGTCGCCTAACCGCGTCAAAAGTATAGCGCTGCCCGCCTCCCGCTTGAGAGCCGCTATCTGCTGCGTCATCGGTGTTGACATGGGACGCCATGAAAGGTTCAAAACTATTTTAACTTTATTTTCGCGCCGACGACGCGACTTATGTTTATGGGGAAAGGTGTCGTAAAAAAGGGGGCAGTTTTTTCGGCGAGGCGGCTTCGTATCCAAATACGATGAAATACATCAAGCCAATAAAGCAAGAAAAAAATAACAGGATTGCCGTCGGATTAAGGCTTGCAGCTCAAGCTAAACGACTATAGCCGTGCTATTTTTTTCCGGCGTTCTTTATCTGTTCAGTTATTTTTTCAATTTCCTTTTTCCCCTCATCTTCCATAGCATAGCCATTTGGGAGCGCAAAAACCGAGTCAGGAATAGCCCCCTCCACAATTTCTGTGGCTTCTATAGAAGTTTTTAAGGTTAGCGTCCCAACCTGCGTCCCAATCGGCATTTCCACAGCTGATTTCAACGGAATCCCCTTTTGAGATACCAGATCAAAAAAATTTCCAAAAGTATCGGCATAGTTTGGCATCATGGAAAATGGAATATCACGCAACACAGCCACTTTGCCGCCTTGCGGGACAGGCGGCGCTAAGGTAGGGTCAACGCTGCTTTTGGCTTTGAGTTTTCCCATTGAAATTATCCGTTTATCACACTTTTTGTTGAGAATTACTTCCACGCCGTCGTTTTTTACTGTTGTCTTGCTCATGTCTCCAAAACCTTCTATCTTTACGGAATCCCCTGTTTCCTTTGCCGCCTGGGTAAGCATTTCCCTGCATTTAATCACATCCTCCAGCGCGAATTTACGAATAATCTTTTTTTCGTGGTCAATAGTATATCTAATAAAGTCGTTGTAATCATATATGGTATCGGTTTGGTCTTTTTTGTCACTAACGCGTTTGTGACGGGGCGAATGATACTCCACTATAGCGCCGGTGTGAGAAACAACCCCCATCATAGCGCTTTTTTTGACTTTGTAAGTTATCGTCAGGTCGCCCGAAAAAAGCGAGACGGCGGCTATTGATTGCAGTAATAAAATGTGAACAAGCCGTCTCATTTCAGATACCTCCTCCGTTAATTCTATACCTTTCCGGCCCCGCGATGTACAGGTTTTCCCCCTTTGAGTCTATGGCTACAACCATGGGGAAATCCTGGACTTCCATCTTATAAATGGCTTCGGCGCCAAGGTCTTCGTAGGCTACGCAGGTTGAGCTTTTGATACACCTGGCTATCAGCGCGCCCGCGCCGCCCGTTGCCGCAAAATAGACTGCGCCGCGCAGCTTCATGGCTTCTATTACTTCCTGGGAGCGGTTGCCCTTGCCTATCATGCCTTTAAGACCGGCTTTGATGAGCTTAGGCGAAAAGGCGTCCATGCGGCCCGATGTTGTCGGCCCCGCGCTGCCAACGGCCCTGCCGGGGGGCGTTGGCGTGGGGCCTGCAAAATAAATTACAGTCCCATCAAGATCAATGGGCAGCTTTTCGCCTTTTTCGAGCAGGGCGCACAGCCTTGAGTGGGCCTGATCCCTGGCAGTGTAAATTGTGCCGCTCAGTAGTATTTCATCGCCCATGGATAGGCTGGAGGCGGTTTCTGGCGTTAGCGGGGTCTTTACGTGTTTCATGGTCTCCGCTTGAGTATGTAGCGCAAAGGAATAAAGGGTTTCTGGACGTGTGACGGATATTGCCTTCTATGGTCAAATTTGCGCCAGATTTTTACCTTTGATTGTCAAAGGAAGGCCAAACGCCTTGCTGATTTTCGCTATCGCCTTAGCATTTGGCTTTTTTGGCCCACCGGAAATGTTTTTTTGGGCGCTTTCTTTATCGCAGTAATCACTTTCCGTTTTTTTCCAGGGAGTCAGAACTTCGCAGATGGTTTTCCTGCTGAGGCCAGTTTCTTTGGCGAGCTGGAGAATGGCGCGGGCTTTCAGCGCGTCAGCCACAGCTCCCAGGAACAATGCGGGATCATCGTCTTCTGCCATTGCTTTAAGGTAGTCAACAATCGCTTCTTCGCTGTCCAGATAATTGGCGGTATCATATTCTCTAGTTGCCATGAGGTAGCCTCCTATAGTCCATGCTTGCGCTTGATGCTCTTGGCGCGCCTAACATCGCGGGTTTGGGCAATTTTTGTTCCTTTCGCATTTCCAATTAACAACAAGTAAAGGTACTTGCCTTCTTGGCAAAAGTAAATACGGTATCCTGGCCCAGCGTGTAAACGCATTTCGCTAACACCATCGCCAATCGGAACACAATCGCCAAAGTCCCCTGCCTCCGCTAGTTTGATTCGTTTCAGAATACTGTTTTTGGCTATTAGACCTCTTTCGTAACCATGACGAACTACTTCAAAATCCCATACGCCAACGAACAAAAAACTTCCTGTTTGATGAGTTACGAAAGAAGTCTATTTTGTCCTTGAGTTTTTCAAGCCACCTGGAGTATTCATCGGTTTCATTAAATTTGTTCATTACTATAATTCGATGAACGCGTGCCTGGCGGCGTGGCAGTTGAGGTTTACGGCTAAGGGCAAGCTGGCTATGTGGCATGGGTAGTGTTCAACGTGAACAGCCATGGCCGTCGCGCGCCCACCAAGCCCCTGGGGGCCAAGACCGGAGGCGTTGATGCGCTCCAGCATCATTTTTTCAAATTCGGCGTACCTGGCGTCATTATGGGGTTGTCCCAAGGGGCGAAGCAGCGCCCTTTTGGCCAGGATGGGAGCTAATTCAAAGTTGCCGCCAATACCAACGCCGACTATTATGGGCGGGCACGGGTTCCCGCCGGCCAAAAGAACCGTTTCATAGATAAAATCAGCCACGGCGGGCAGGCCAGCCGTGGGCTTGAGCGTGGCCATGCGGCTCATGTTTTCTGACCCGCCGCCCTTTGGGGCGATGGTGATTTTCAGATTGTCGCCGGGTACAATATTGACGTGAACGATGGGAGGGCCGTTGAATCCCGTGTTTTTCCGCGTAAACAGAGGGTCCTGGACGATGCTCATGCGCAGGCAGCCGCTCTTCCACGCTTCAGCCGCGGCTTCCGAGAGGGCCTCTTGCAGCGTTCCGCCTGTTACGCGGACATCTTGTCCTATGTCAACAAAAAAGACGGCCACGCCTGTGTCCTGGCAGATAGGGACGCGTTCAACAGAGGCCAGGCGGTAGTTTTCTTTGATCTGATTGAGCATCGAGCGCCCCAGGGGCGAAGGTTCATTTTCAGCCGCCCGGGCGATGGCCTGGCGTACGTCTTCCGGCAGATCAAAGGCCGCAGTCAGGCACAGGGGAATGACGTGTTCTTTTATCTGTTCAACCGTGATTTCTCTCATGATCCTCCACGGGTAGCCGAGTCGTTTTGCCCGTTGTCTATCTGCTTTCCAGATTATTTAAAACGCTTTCCAGCGGGGTCTTCGCCAATAACGCCAAACAGCAAGCATTTGTTATTAATATAATTCCATCAGCTCGCTCAGGCTTTGCCCCTGGTGGATTCTCCAGATGGCCTCTCCGAACAGCGGCGCGGCTGTCAGGATTTTTAAGTTTTTGAGCGACGAGCGTTTTGGCTCAAGTATGGGAATGGTGTCAGTTACCACCAGCTCATCCAAAGCGGCCTCGTTGAGGGTTTCTAAGGCGTTGCCGGAAAAAACCCCGTGCGTTACTCCAACACGGACTTCCCTTGCGCCAAAGTCGCGCAGTATGCGGGCGGCTTCGCGTATAGAGCCGCCTGTGGCTATTTCATCGTCATAGATAATTACGTCCTTGCCATTGACGTCGCCAATCAGGGCGACGCTCTGGGCGTTTTCAGTGTCGTCCGTCCGGCGCTTGTCAATGATTGCCAAGGGCGTGCCGATGCGCTTGGCGAAATGCCCGGCGAACTTTGCCGAACCGGCGTCGGTGGCCACAACAACGGTATTTGACAGATTTTTTTGCTTGAAGTAGTGGATCAAAATCGGGTGGGCCATTAGCTGATCGGCGGGGTTTCTGAAAAAGCCCAGTATTTGCGGGGCGTGGAGGGTCATCGTCAAAACGCGATCGGCTCCGGCGGTTTGCAGCAAATCGGCCACCAGACGCGCGGTGATGGAGATGCGGGATTCATCCTTTTTGTCGGAGCGGGCATAGGGGAAATATGGCAAAACAGCCGTGATCCTGGAGGCGCTGGAGTACTTCATGGCGTCAAGCATTATCAGCATTTCCACCAGGTTGTCGCTGACGGGCGGACAGGAGGTCTGGATGACAAAGACGTCGGCCCCTCTTACGTTTTCATCAATTTTAACCTTGATGTTCTCGTTGGAAAAACGGGTGATCCTGGTATTGCCAAGGGATGTGCCAATGTGCCGCGCGATGCCGCGAGCCAGTTCATTGTGGCTGGAACCGGAAAACACCTTCAATTCACCCTGCATGGTTTCCTCAAGCATGATTCACATCAATATTATCTCACCGTTGAGCATTTTCGCCGACAGCTTACGGCAAAATACTCCGTAATCCGGCAAGCGCCATGGATTTATTCAAATGAAACTTGTGCGCCGCGAATAGTATAGCCAACGGACTTGCACATAGGTACAAGTCCGTTGACTATAACTGAAAAACAAAGCTGCTGAAACCCTACTGACCGCGTGTTCTGCATATATCAGCGTCCAGCGCGCCCAGTATTAAAAACGCCAGGGCGGCTGCGATGCTGTATGAGAATAGCGCCAGGGGCGGAGTTGGCGGCGGGGGGGGGAACAATACATCGTCAGGCGCGTTTTGCCAGGTGCGAATTTTTCTCCCGTCGTAGAGCCTGAGAACATCAGGCTCCTCTTTGAATAATTCCCCGGCTGGGTTAGCGTTTTTGGCCGCGTCCGCCGCTTGCAGCGCCTGAAATACGCAAATATTTGGCGTCACCCAGGGTATAAAGTCCCGCTTCCAGGGCTGGGGCGTATCCTGGCTTGTCATGGCCGAGTTCAACAATATCCCCACAACCCCAAAAACCACCGGCACGGCCAGGCTGTTTATGCGGTTTGACATCCACAGGTATATGGCCGTGACGGGCAGACTGCCCAGCCACAGCCAACCCAGCGTCAGCGCTATCCCCAGGCCGTGGAAGCGCATTTGAACATGAGGCGCGGCAAAGCGCATCGCGCTCTGCTCCAGCATCAGCAGAAACCATAGGATCACAAGGGAAACCGTGCACAAAACAACGGCCCATAAGGCTTTTGCTAAATAGACCTGGGAGCGGCCCGCGGGCATCACCCCTAAATGGTTCCATGTCTTGCAACGGTGCTCCACTCTAAAAATCATGGCCGGAATCAGCGCTGCCAGCATGGGATAAAAATAACCGCCCCAAAGAGCGCCAGCCATTTTGATTTGCAGCGTATCAATAACTTGCGCTAATTCATCCGGAATAGTTTTTAGTCCAAAGAGCTTATAATCAAAGAGAAAAAAATCAGTAAAGACAAACAGCAGGGGCAGAAGCCACACCAGGCGAACACATGAAGAACGGCGCAGTTTTTCTCTTTCGGCTTTTAATAGCCGCCAAAAGGCGTTCATTTAATTTTTCTCCAGACTTTTGATAAAAGCGTGATTGGTGAAATCAAGCGACCCTATCAAAATTAAAATTATAGCCAGCGCCATGGCGCCGTAACAGTAATTCCATGGAAGCGAAAAGCGGTACCTTTCAAAGGCCATAGCGGAATAACAGGAGAGGCCCCAGGGTAAAAATTGCGCCAAAAATGCAACGCCTATTGCCTTCAGCGCCGCCCAGACGCCAACCAGGGCAACGCCCAGAGCGGGGCCGGGGCCGGGAAACCTGAATGAAAACCAGGTTTGAAAAGTCACCGCAGGAATAAAGGCAATGGTTGAAAAAAGAAATAACTTGAAATACAGAGCTATGTCCAAAGGCCCCATATTTAACGCCTCGTTTTGTTTTAATATCGTTCCTGCCAATAGCATTAAAACAAACAGCAGCGTCAGCGAAAATAAAAATACTAAGAGATGATTAAAGAGCTTGGCTAAATACTGGTTTAACTTTGTTACAGGCTGGGCGAGCAGGTGTCTCCATGCAAGGGCGTCCCTGTCCTGCGCCCAGGATAAATCAGAAACCAGCGCGGCTATAACCGGCAGTACAAATAAATTCCAGGCGGCAAAGTTTAATTCCAGCCAAAACCTGTAGCCGGGGCGGAAACGCGCCACCACGCCTTCAGAGTACCAAAAAAGTATTGATATAAACCCAACCTGGCAAACAGGGGCTAAAATAGCTGTAAGCAACGGCCAGCTCTTGCGGAACTTTACCATTTCAGCTTTTATGCAAGCAACCAATGGTTTCATCCGCCCTCCAGCAGCGACAGAAAGCGGGCCTCCAGGTTTTTGCGTCTGGGCGTTATTTCATAGACCAACAAGCCGTTAGCCACAAGCGCGTTAAGCGCCCCTGGCGTGTCGTCGTGGCTGAGGCGCGCCAATATGGCTTCCAATTCAACAGAAGCGCTCACGCCCTGCTGGGAGAGTATCTCAAAGGCTTTTCCAGGATCATCAACTTTTATCAGAACCTCAGAATCGTCATCCGCCGCCAGACCGTCAAGCGGCCCCTGATAGCGCAGACGGCCTTTGTGTATAACCACCAGGTCTGAGGCCGCCTGCTCTACCTCGGCCAGTATGTGGCTTGACAAAAATATCGTAGCGCCCGTCTGTCTTGGCAATTCTATTATCAACTCGCGCATTTCCAATATTCCAGAGGGGTCTAAGCCATTCAGCGGCTCGTCCAGAATGAGTAAATCAGGCTGACCCATGAGCGCCAGAGCCATGCCCAGGCGCTGTTTCATGCCAAGGGAATAGGTTCTGACGGGCCGTCTTGCCTCCTGGGTGAGGCCAACCAGACCCAGCGCCCGGCCCATTTCGGCGTTCGGGAGATTTCGCATCAAACGGGTTATTTCCAGGTTTTCATAGCCTGTCAGGTGGTCATAGAGAGACGGCGATTCAACCAGAGCGCCGATTTGGCCTAGAGCGCCCCTATCTCCCGGCGGTTTGCCCAGTACCAGGCACTCGCCGGAATCGGCCTTAAAAAGCCCCAGCAACAGTGAGATGGCGGTGGTCTTGCCCGCGCCGTTAGGGCCGAGAAAGCCCGTGACGCGCCCTGCCCTGACCCTCAGGTCAATGCCGTCAACAACAGTCCTTGAGCCAAACCTCTTTGTTAAACCCGCCGACCAGATAGCAAATTCCACCTCTAACCCCTCGCGTTTTAATTCTTACGCCAGATCGCCCGCAGGCCGTTTAGCGTCAGGTCGGGTTCAACGTGTTGGATGTAATTGCTCTCTTTGCTGACCGTCTTTGCAAGCCCGCCTGTGGCCACAATGGAGGCATCCGGGTAATGTTGGGACAAGCGCTCCAGTATCCCGTCAATTTGACCAACGCAACCGTAGTAAAGGCCGGATTGCATTGCCTGGACGGTATTGCGCCCCACCAGCTTTTCCGGCTTGGCTATTTCTACCCTGGGCAGCCGCGCGGCCCGCTGAAACAGCGCTTCAGCCGATATTTTTATCCCTGGCGCTATCATGCCGCCAAGGTATTCCCTTTGTTTATTCACCACGTCAAAGGTTGTAGCGGTGCCAAGATCAACCACTATCAAGGGCGGGTTTAATTTTTCCAGCGCGCCCACGCAGTTAGCTATGCGGTCGGCGCCTAATTCGTTTGGGTTATCAACCGAAACCTTCAGCCCCGTTTTCACTCCTGGCCCAATCCACAGCGGCTCAACGTCAAAGTAGCGCTGGCAGCAGGTTTCCATCACCGGGTGAATGGGGGGCACCACGCTTGCTATCACCATTTCGGACACAAAGGATAATTCAATCCCCGGACGCCTGAGCAGCTCCTGAAACATAAACCCGTATTCATCCGCCGTGCGTTCCCTTGCGGTGGCAATTCGCCAGCTGTGCAGCAGCGGCGCTTTTTTACCCTGTTCCAGGTCGAAAAGCCCAAAAACTATGTTTGTGTTGCCGATGTCAATAGCTAGTAACAAGCGCATACGAGGAAAGTCTTAGAAAGGGGTGATAAGCGGCGCGCTATTGCAGTACAGCTCATCGGGACACATGTCAATTCCTCCGGGCCACTCAATGGTCAAGGGGTTTATCTTTACAGAATTGAATATAGCTATATTTTGTATAGGGGCAAAATAGCTATCGTTCAAATAGGGCTTGACGTCAAAAACCCGTTGTTCGTTATTATCAAAAGTAATCAAAAGCCTGTATTGCTCAAGGGGTTTAACGTCTATGGGATAATAGCTGTCCATCCTATCCCTCCAATCCCCTGATCTTTATTACTTCGCCGTTTTCGTTCAGAGCAATCCCTGCCGCGTTGATTTCGTCTTCACGAAGGGCGACCCAGGCTTCAACGTATTTTTGCTGTTTGGACGGGAGTTTGCCGGCAAGAATTTCACCACTGGATGAAATTGACGATTTGTTATCCGCAAAAACCGCATGGACATGGGGCTTTTGATGAGGGCTGTTTGCCTCTTTGAACATGTAAACAAGAATACCAAAAAAAACTTGAGATAAGCGGCATATCAATCGCCCCGAGCAAGATACTTTTTAAAATATTACCAAATGGAGCAATGCCGTAACAGAAGCCTTGCTCCATTTGGTAATACCCATCGTTGCGAAAGCGCCTCGGTTTTCGATTGTTCCACTTCAGAGGTCAGGGAGCATGTCGCCAGACGTCCCCTGTCCCCTCATCTCTGTCCCCTGTTACAATAAACATCGGGCATTGAATCATGGAAAAACCTCTCAGGCGCTCCGGCACTCTTTGGATTTTTGCGGGCCTGATTCTGGGCGTTCTGCTGGGGGGGCTTTTTTTCTAAGGACGAATTCCCGCAGGTTTATGAGCTGTTTCGCTTTTTGCCCAGGCCGTTTATAGAGACAAAAAATCGGAATCTGAAAAGGGTGAACAATGATCCAACCAAATCAGACAAACCGCGCCAATCACCCCCTGGACAACGTGATTGCCGAGTGCCGCAAGGTAATCGTCGGGCAGGGCTTTATGCTCAACCGCCTGATGATAGCTCTGCTCTGCCGGGGCCATGTGCTGCTGGAGGGCCTGCCCGGCCTGGCCAAGACGCGCGCTGTTAAGACGCTGGCCCAGGCGACGCGCCTTATCTTTCGCAGGATACAATTCACCCCTGACCTGCTGCCCTCAGACGTAACAGGCACGCTTATTTATGACCCAAAAAACCTGACATTCACTCCCCGGGCAGGGCCGATATTTGCTAACCTTCTCTTAGCCGATGAAATCAACCGCGCGCCCAGCAAGGTTCAATCAGCGCTGCTGGAGGCCATGGAGGAGCGCCAGGTGACTATTGGCGAGGACAGCTTTGCGCTGCCGGAGCCATTTTTGGTGATGGCGACACAAAACCCCATTGAGCAGGAAGGCACATTTCCGCTGCCCGAGGCCCAGATGGACCGCTTCCTGTTCAAGCTGAAGGTGGGCTATCCCACCAGAGAAGAAGAAATTGAAATCCTAAGGCGGAACGACGCCGGCGAAGAAGCCGTTAATGCTGTTATGGACGCGGGGCAAATAGCTATGGCGGTTCAGAAAGCCAATGACGTAAAGATTGACGAGGCTATCAGGGCGTATATCGTAAGAATTGTGCAGGAAACCCGCGTTGAGCGGGCGTCAGGGTCTGGCTCGGGCAAGGCCTGGAAGGGAAAGGAATTTTTGCGCTGCGGCGCAAGCCCCAGGGCGGCATTGGCTCTCCAAGCGGCCTCAAAGGCCCTTGCCTATCTTTCCGGCAGAAGCTACGCGCTGCCGGACGATGTTGTTTCCCTCGCGCCGGACGTCCTGCGTCACCGCCTGTTACTCACATTTGAAGCCGAAGCCGATTCGGTGGATACAGACCAGGCGATACAGTCGCTGATGGCGTCCATACCAAGGCCGTGAGGCCGTTCAATCAAGCGTAACGGCAAACCCCTGAAAGCCTTCGCCCTCCCACGTCAGGGAGTCAGGGCGGAAAATGTGCGTCAGGGCGCCGTTAGCGTCAGGCCAGATTGGGGCGGGCTTTATCTTTGGGTGGAGGGATTCCAGGCGGGGAAGGTGGTTTAAGCCCTCTTCGGGAAACCAACTGCAAGCTGAATAAATTAGCAGCCCGCCCGGGGATAGTCTGGAGATGGCGGCGTCCAGAAGGTTTTCCTGCATGCGGACTAATTGTTCGATGTCTTTAGGCTTATATATCCAAACCAACTCGGGATGTTTGCGGACTGTGCCTGAGGCCGAACACGGCGCGTCCACGAGGATAACATCAAAGGGGCGTCCGCCGCCGCGCATCCAGGCGACAGATTCGGCTATTTCTACCTGAGCGCGCGTTTTCCTTGCCGCAAGGTTTTCCCGCAGTTTTTGAGCGCGGCGGGGATTTTGTTCCAGGGCAAAAATATTGGCGCTGGGCCACATATCAGCCAGCGCGGTCGTTTTGCCCCCAGGCGCGGCGCATACGTCTAAAATACGCATGTTCGCGGTTTTTTCAAAGGGCCGGTTGAACCTCATCAGAGCCTGGGAGCTTATATCCTGTGCCATGCCCGCGCCTGAGCGCAGCCATTCCGCAGGAAACGGCGCGCCGGGACAAAGCCGCCAGGCGGCAGGGAATTGAGCGTCGGGAACAAGAAAGCCAGGCGGCGGGCCGTTTAACACGACAAAGGCCGGTGATGGCGGCTGCTGAAGTTTATTCCAGAGGACTTTTACATTTTCCGGCGAGTGGCCGTCTTGCAGGGCGGCTCTCAACAGCATTTCAGCAAATGGGGGCCTGTCCAATTCGTCTGGCAGCGAAGTTATCTCAGAGGCAAGCGCGTCCCTATCCTTTGAAGCCTGCCTGAGCATGGCGTTCACCAGGCCGCTGTGGGGCGGAAAGCCCGTCCTGCCCTGTGAAACAAGGCTGACGGATTCATCAACGGCGGCGTGCGCCGCTACGCCGGAAAGCCAGGCTAGCTGGGCCAAACCAATATTGAGAGCGATTTGCGTTTCTATGGGAAGGCCACGGGAAGAATCTTTCAGCCTTGGGGCGCTCCAGGCGCTCAATCTGCCCCACCTGCGCAGACAAAGGCCCAATATAGCCTGAGCCAACCCCGCGTCTTCCGTGGACAGCAATTTGTTCCAATCGGCAGACACCCTGCGCCCCTTGGCGAAAACATCGTGAAGGGCGCGTGCTGCGCTGAGGCGGGCGGAAGTAGGCATAATTACCCGGATCAAAACAACCAGCTGAGTTTTACCTGAATCACATCGTCGCTGGGCAGGTGTTTGAGCAATGATAAATCGTTCAAGGGGCTTAGGCTGGCGTTATAATTGATGATCTTATCTGTGGAGACGCCGTGGGTATAAACCAGGTAAGCGGTTGAGCCGGGGCGGAATTCCCATCTGGTTATTAGGTTCAGCGTCCAGCTTCTGGCGCCATCGGCTGTAAATGTAGGGCTTGCCCAGTCTGTCAGCGTATCGTCGCTGACGTATTGCTTGTAATCACGAAAATTCCAGGAGCCTGCCAGCCACTGGCTGAAAAACTGCACGGTAAAATTTGGGTCAAAAGCGTATGACAGGCGCAGCGTCTGGTTAAACTGACTCAGGCGGCGAAGCCCCGTAATCGGGCCGCTCTCCAATGTTTCCATATAGCGCCTTTCGCCCTCGCTCTTCAGGTAGCCCGTGCCAAGCTGTATTTCAAAGGCCGGGTGGGGCTTGATGATTTGTTCAAGGTTGATATCGTCCGACGGGCCGTCCTCGTACCACTGGGCTAGCCAGGATACTCGCGCGTAATATGGCTTATTCAAGGCTGTGTCAAAATTCAGGTACAGGTACGGGCGGTTTTCTGTTCGGAGGTATTTCTTGACCGGTTCCCTGAAAGTCCTGAGTTCCCTGTCGTCATAAATCGGAAGGTCAACGCCGCTCTCACAGTTAAAATACCAGTAATTCATAAAATTAAAAAACAAACGGCCCCATGCCGATTTTTGGATGATCTTTCCGGCCTGATCCCTGCCCACAAACGCGCTAAGGCTGCCCGTGTAATTGCGGACGGCCAGCCAGCGGCGATCATGGGTTTTGGATATGGTAAAGGATACGCTTTGCTCGTCGGCGCGGCTCAGGTAGCCAACGTCATTGGGGTCAAAGGTCTTGCCAGAGTTGGTGGCCGTGAGTTCTAAACCCAGACCGCTGTCCCACTTGCGGCTGGCGTTCATGTAGGCCCGCCACCCATCAATGCTGTTGCTGTCCCTATTGCCCGCGTCGCTCCTGGCTATGGAGGCCTGAAGCGTAGTGCTTCTGTCCGCGCTTTTAATTATCCCGTCCAAAGCCATTGTTTGGGCTTCCCGCCCCGCATCGCCGGACTGGCGCATGTATGAGGCAAAGCCGCCTATGTAGCTGCCCCTGTTGTCCAAAAACTTTTGCGCGCGCATGACGCCGAAATTTGTCAGCGGGTATATCTCCCTGTTGAACCTTTCGCCGTTTGCGTCGGACATTTTTGCCCTTGCAGGCTCGACGGAAGCCCCAAGCAGGCCAAAGTTAAAACCCGACGCTGTTTTGGCCGTGTACTTGGCGGCAAGGCTGATGTCAGCCGTCCTGTGGGCGTCCAGCACTGTTTCGCCGTCATTGGGCGGCGGCGCGTGTATTCCCCTGCCTATGCGCCTGCTGTATAGCAAGTCCTGGCCGGCAACGCGAAAAATATCAGTAGCTTCTAAAAAGAAGGGGCGCTTTTCGTCAAAGTAAGTTTCGGTGGCGCCCAGGTTTATCACGTCCTGGTCAACCTCGACCTGCCCGAAGTCGGGCCACAAGGTTAAATCTAACTGGGAAGACGTCGTAATGCCGAAGCGCGCGTCCAGACCAGCCCTGTTGACCCATTTGCGGTCGTCGAAACCGCGCTCCATGGTTTCAAACTTGCGCTGGGCGCTCACGTATGGAAGCCACTCCCGCCTGAGATGCGGCTCCAGGCCCTCTATGCCTGTCAACAACGGAAAACGGCTTACAAAGGCCGTCTGGCCCATTGGCACCCACTCCCATATAGTGTATTCCCGCACTGCGCCTTGATCCTGGCGATAGAAGTTGACGCCCCATGTTTGCTTCCCGCCGCCAGGGCGAATCCTGAGCAATGTAAACGGTATCTTTAACTCCGCAGTCCAGCCGTCTTCATCAATGGATACGGCGCTTTCCCACACGCCGTCCCAGCTTGGGTCAGAGCTTGTGTCGTTGTAGTACATCATGTCGCGCTGAACCCCGCCCGCGTTCACAAA
>JGI24698J34947_10000440_pt1 | contig 19176 bp, 8 predicted proteins | sample TergutMp193P3_FD_34947 | JGI IMG/M metagenome (IMG submission 34947) | reverse complement strand
GGGGGGGGGGGGGGGGGGGGGGGTATAATAGGTGAAAATAGGCATTTTTTGCATGAAAACCCTCCCTTTGGCAGTTGAGCGGGAACACCCCCCAAGCGGGGTTGTTAGCCGCCTTTTGATAATAACCCAAAAAACCCATAATGTCAACCGTAAATCAACTATTTTTTACTCTAACCGTAAAACTCTCGGCGAATGTTATATCGCTATTAGTTGTGTTTTAGTGCTTGTCACCCAAAATAGCCGTAAATTGGTACATAATTACACTTTTCCATAGATAACCGCGAACGACTATACCTAATTTTATACCCATTCATTTTATCTTTTATATATTTAAAATATGAAAGCGTTAGTAACTATTCTTGGTGCGATTATTACTATCACCGCCTGTAATAACCCCATCGGGCTGGGCTCCGCTATTGATGTTTTGCCGCCGGAGATCAAAATAATGAGCGAGCCCGCAGACGGCAGAGATAACGCGGCCGTACCGGGAGGCTTTATCACCGGGACAAAAACTATTTATATTGACGCTACCGACGATTCCGGCATTAGCTCCGTTACCGTAACCATAGATGATCAGGAATATGCCGCGCACTGGAACGATGCCGCCGGCTGTTATACCTATGACATCGATTCAACCGCCATGGCCGACGGGCTTCTGCGGGTTGTGGTTACCGTCAAGGACACTTCGGGCAAAGAAACCGTAACCCCCGAATTGATTTACACGGTCAAGAATGGGCCGCCGCTCGTTACCATGCAGATTCCCCGGCCGTTAGTCGATTCAGACGATCCGCACGTTTTGCTGGAAAGCCACCCGCCTGAAGTTCTCACCAATAGTTATCTGATGGGTACCTATGAAGACCTGGCCGGAGTCGCCCCGGGTTACCCCCGGATTAAATTCTGGAAGCGCGGCGAGGCCGAACCTGAGGAATACCGTCAAAACGCGGGCTGGGAAAATGTTTCCCATTATGAGCATGACCCGGGCGGCGGCTGGGTGTATGCCGACGAAGGTATGGTTGAAACCGCAACAGGGGAAAGGGGCGGCTCTTTTCGATATTACCTGAGGGAGCGAAAAAGCGATGGAACGCCGGAGGAAGAATACACGGATAAAGAGTTGCCGGTAGACGAATACTGCCTCAAAATTCAGGCGGCGGATATAAACGGCCGCTGTATTGCATGGCCGCAGAACTCCTATGCCAATCAACCGGAATATTTTAACGTGCTGCTGTACAAACAAACCCAGGCCCAGCTTCCGCCGGAGATCACGCTCATAAGCCCGTCTTCTGACACAACGAGTCGCACGATCGATTTTTTCCGCGAGGATTTTCTGATTGAGGCGGCCGCCCGAGTCCACGGCCCAGAGCAGGGTATTGCGGAAATGGTCTTTGAAGTTACCGGCAAAAACAACCAACGGGTGGTTTTGCGCCGGTGGGCCGGCAGTGAAACAGGCGCCGGTGTTCCGGCACGTTTCATGATAGCGCTGGGCAAAACGTATTACTCAGTGTCCGAGGGCGCCGACGCGGTTATGGTTGATAACGAGGCGGAAGTTCCCGCCGGTGTTTTCTCCTGTGTTACCTTTGCGGACGGGAACTTCAACTTTATCATCACCGCCCGCGATTATTCCGGCCTTGACGCAATGTATCCCCTGAGCGTTTACATTGACCGCCAGCCGCCGACCGCCACTATTACCGGGGTTAGCCCTTATTTCAGCCAGGATACGGTTTCCATTAACCACATCCCCTGCCGCCGGTGGACGGTAAACGGCACCGTACAAATCAGTGTCAGTTCCACGGACAGCCGGGGCAAGGCGGTGGACGAAGAAAACGGTTACATGAAATTCAAGTATATCTTTGCAAAAGATAATAATATTGATAATGATATTATCGATAATAATAGTAACAACTTTGGCGAATATCTTTACAGCCATCCCGAAGCGGTATTTTTTGATTTTGGCAGCGCCGAGCCCCATATCGGCGTTACCGGTTCAGACGGCGCGTATACGCTGACCCTCCAAACCCGTCAATGGCCCGCGGCTTCGGATCAATACCTGCTCTGGTTGTATATTGTCGCGATGGATAATGCGGATAATATCACGCATACAAAAATACTCCTCAATGTGGATCAGGATACGGACAAACCCGATGTAAGGATAACCGGCATTTATCCATCCAACATTGCGGTTACCATTACCGATGACGACGGGTTAACCGCGGATTGCGTTTCCTATCGCTATGCAAGCGGTTATGAGGACCCTTCGGCGGTCTGGTATCCCATTCCGGCGCCGATTGAAGATGGAGCCGTCTCTGTTCAAATTAACAACCTGTCTCTGCAGCGAATCGCCTGCGATCATGCGGGGCATCCGTTTGATCAGAATCACACCATGGATATTCAACACAAAAACGCGCTGGGGGCGGAAACGGAAATCAAATATATACAGGTACGCGCCGTTGATACCGGGCAGATTTGGGGATACAGCGCATGGCGGCAATTTACGATAGACCTCACCTGGCCGGCAATTGTGGTGTCCCTGACCGATCAGGCGGGAAACCCCATCATCCGTGACAATAACGATGCCGGCGATCCCTTCATCATTCCCCGCAAAGAAGGATCGTATCAACAACTTGATTTCGCTTACGGCGATTTAATCGAGCATAACCTCGAATCCGTTACCGTAAAAATTAACGGCGAGGCGGATAAAACCGTGCGGTTTATTGTTCCCGCTTCCATACCCACCCTGATAAACGGCGAACCGGCAGGCGCTGATTTTGCCGTCTGGAAAACAATGGACGGCGGCTGGAACGGACAGCTGCGCTGGCGCGTCCCCCTGTCGGGAATATTCAGCCGTCTGGATGACGGGCTGCATACCTTCGAGATTAGTTTCCAGGACAAGGTACCCCAGACCACGTCGCGCTCGCTGACTTTCTTCAAAGATTCTCACGGCCCGAATATCAGCCTTATTGTTCCCGGCAGAAAAATTTACTTGAGCGACGATGAAATAAATGTTGTTAACGATAGTAACAAAAATAACGCTTCCATACCCGGATTGCCGGCCAAAATTGCCGAAATCAGCGCTTATAATACCATCGTGGACAGCGGCGGCAGGCTCATCGGGAACTTCACCGATAATTATTCGCCGGTGTTTTCTGCCGGCAACAACGGGTTTTGGTACAGGCTGGAAGGCGCTGACGGTTCAATTGCCGGTGTTTGGCAATGGGTAACTATCGGCGAAATTAAGGACAGCAAAACGGCGGCATGGCAAATCCCCCTGCCGGAAGGTTTAGAGGACGGCTACTACCGCCTGAGCCTGCGCGTAAAAGACTCGCACGGTAACGGTTACGACAATACCGATGCCCTCGCGGGCCCTGGCCAATACAGCGGCCCCGGTTTTGAAAACAACCTTGCCTTTATGCTGGAGCGGGGCATTCCCCAATTAAGCATAAACTCCCCCGACCCCTGGCCGGAGATTGTGAACAGCGGCCTGACCATTAAGGGGCAGATTACCGGCGTTCTTGCCGTCAGCGGCGCCAGCGTAAAGCTGAACGGGAATCTGCTGTATGAATACGCCGGTATCAATACCGATAAAATTATCGTTGAAAGCGCCCATGTTAATAAAATTCACCATTATACCATCAACATACCGGCGTCTGTTTTTACCGACGGCCCCAACACGCTGGTTATTACCGCGGTGGGCGCGTCGGGACAGTCTGCGGCAGAGGTGCGCAACTTCACCTTTGACCAAACAGCGCCGGCGGCCCTTTTCAACGCGCCATCAGCGGGCGTCAAGTGGGCCGAGGGAAACCTGAGTAACGGCAAGTACGCCATCTACCGGTCGGGAACATGGGTAACCGGACAGCCCAAAATTGGCGGAACCTGCGATGACAAGAACGGCGTCTACAAAATTTTCTATCATCTGGGCAAACTGAATGACGACGGCGCGCCGGACGATGCGGCGCGTGAAAGGATATACCATAACGCCGGCTGGACCGATACGCGGCTGGATACCGACAACCCGCAGTTCCCCTGGTCAGGCGGCCTGTATTACTGGAATTTCGGCGAAAACCTGAACACGTATCAGTATAATCCCGACTTAATAGAAAAAAGCGGCGCCGGTCTGGATACCATTGCAGCTAACGCGAACCGTTTTTATCTGCCCCTGTATGTCAAAGTGGTCGACCGCGCGCAGAATATCCGCATCGTCCAGTACAAAATATTCGTTGATCCTGATATGGATATACCCCATGCCCACATTGTTTCGCCCGCCGAAAACGCTTTGGTTGGCGGCGAGGTCAAAATATCGGGAACGGCCAATGACAATAACTGGATTCACCGCGTGGAAATCAGAATAACGCCCGCAAAAGTGAACAACGATCCGGTTGATTTCCCCAAATACTACAAGAACGCCGAAGACCGCTGGCTCATCGACCAATATGACGGCTGGGTAAAAGCCAAAATAATGGGCAATACCGACACGATGGTAAACTGGTACTATACTATCAACGGCGACGGAAAACTTAATCCGCCCGCGGGACGGCTTCGTCAAGTGCAGGTTGAAGTCCGCGCAGTCGACACCAAAGACCCCTCTCACGTGCAGCCGGATTTAACCGGCTCTCCGGTTACCATACACATCAATTTTGATTCGGGCGTACCCACGATCAGCGTTCCCGTAATTACCAAAGCGGGAAACCCCGACAGGGAATACGCGGACGGTATCCGCGTGTCAGGAAATTTTCAGATAAGCGCCGCCGTTAAGGATGAGGGGGGCATATCTTCCATCAGGGCCAGGGTCAGCGGCTCCTCATCGTTTACCGAGATAGTCAGGGACGGTTTGGTCATTCAGGGGAATCTCAACAGCGGATGGGCGGTAACGGCGCCTCCTGAGGAAAATGCGTACCAGTGGCAGGCGGGCTGGCGGTATTACATTACCGATCCCGGTACGATTGCCAACTGGGCGGACATCGACTCAGGCCATACCGGCGGGAAAAAATACGAACGCGGTACGATGATTCAATACAACGGGAACGCAATCGCCGGTACGGCAAAGGGAATAAAGGCAAACGGCACAACCAACATACCGGGCGACTGGGATTCCCAGTATTTTGAGTACACAATTACGTTTAACATTAATTCTACCACTATTGCGGGACTGGGTTACGGCAAAACCGGATACTTTACCCTTGACCTTCAGGCGTATGACAACAACCGCTCGCCCGGCCCCTACAACACCAACGGAACCTATACCCTGATGGTGGATAACTTCTATCCCACGACTGAAATAGCCACGCCGTACGACGCTGCCACGGGCAATTTTTATGTGATGGGTACGGCAAAGGATTATGACAGCCAATCCGGTTCCATTCAGGCGCTGGCAAGTATGCTCGTCTATTTTGAAAAGGACGGAACCTTCTATAATCCGCGGGGCAAGAAGCCCGGCGACACCGATTCTTTTTATGGTAACCGTGTCCCGCAATGGAGAACCGTTCCCCCCATGACGCACTGGCCCAATGTGCGGGATATGAGCCGGGGAAATCCGGGATATGAACCCAATGCGGCGGATTTTGCCAACTTCCCGGTACGGGCGGCAATTAACAAGGGCGGCAATATCGGCGAGGTATGGGAATCGCCGCACGCGATGGTTATAGAAAGCCAGGAGTTAGGCGCAATGACCGATACCGATGGTGACGGAACATTCGCGGAAATGTGGGACGGACGGGTTGATAAAATGTGGCAGGCGCGCCTCGATACCACCTTGTTCCCGGACGGCCCGCTGACGGTGCATTACGTTGTGATGGATCAGGGGGGAAACGCAACGCACTATCAAAAAGATATCTACATAGGGAATCACCGTCCCATGATACGGGATTTCAATCTGGGAACCGACATTAACGGCAACGGCGGCATCGAAAAAGATGAATATATGCGCAGTTCCCAAACCGTTACCGCCATTGTGCACGGTAAACCGGGCGACCAGGTTTCCCATGAGATAAACACCCATTTCAGGGTGCGCAACAACCGCCTGAGCATACAATTAAACACCCTGTTTGGCAACACCTGGAAATACTACCGGGTTTTTTATGTTGATGAGCGTACCCGCAGAGAGACAGGGCCCGCCGCTTTGGTCAGGGGAACCGTGTACACCATTATTGATGACGGGAATACCGACTGGACGCGCTATGGTGCGCCTAACCGAAGCATCGGCACCACCTTTGTCGCTTCCGGCCGGGCCGCCGCCAGCAATGCCGGCGAGGGCACGGCGGTCACCTACGACTATGGCGCCAGTGGCGGGACAACCGTCAGCGGCAGTTTTACCACGCACCAGATCGGAACCGGGGATGAGGTGGAGATTACTTTTGACAACTTTGCCCATATGCCCGATTCCATGAACAAACAATACGACTCAGGCGGCAACATGATTCTCAAGCGCGATCAGCGTTTTATCATCAAGGTATACGACGCGACCGTTCCGGGCAGCCCTGTGCATGACGAAACCCAGCAGCTTGCCCACGCCATCTTGTTTAACGTTGATTTTGACAACAGCGATACCCGTAAGCCGTCCATAGAGCTCGCCGATTTCGGGCGGGAATTTACGTTACGGAAAGCCGCCCCCGCCAGCCACGGCGATACTCCGGTCATGGCAAACAATGCCGACAGGGTATCGGCGCCGATCAGCGCATATGGCAAAAACATTGTCGCGCAGAAGGGTTATGTGCAATATGCGGATCACGCGAACGCAGGCGACGGATACCGGCCAAGCGTCAGCGGCATGGTGATATTCAAGGGCAAGGCCGCGGATAACGGGCGCATTGCCAAAATAACCGCGCTCATTCCGGGTTACAACGGCGGCAATCCGTTTGACATCGCCGTATGGGACGGCGGCGGCAATGCGCTGGCGCCGGCAAGCAGCGCGCATACCATCGCCGCCATGCGCTTTGATGATACGGTCGAATGGGGTTTTGAAACGGAACACCCTACCCTCACCCTGGATTACGGCCATGTGCTTAACTGGAATTTTGCGTGGGACACTGCAGCCATTACCGGCGTTGTGGGAAACAACGTTACGATTACCTTTACCGCCGTTGACGCCGCCGGCATAGCCAGCGATCCGGCAACGGTCAGCGTCAATATCGTCCCCTATATCACCGAAATCGTTACCCCGCTCAGCGGCGCGTACAGCGTCAATCCGTCGGCGTTTAACCGTTCGGCGCAGGGCGGTTACCCGGTGCGCGAAGGCGACGCCATTACGATTAACGGTTTTAATCTGGCGGAAAGCGCCGCGATCAAACCGGCGGTAACGGTGAACACCGGCGCCATTAACGCAGGCCGCATTACCGTCAACAGCAAAAACCAGCTCACGGTGGTTATTGACAACGACCATACCGCCGACAGCCAGACCAATGAAAACACCATGATTTCGGGGCCGCTGACGGTAACGGTGGGTGCGGATGGCTCTGCGGTCTCGTCGCTTAACAACCGCAATGACAACGGCGCGGCCTACAATCAGGAGCACAACGGCCTTAACAACAACACGCTCAACGATGACCGCCGCCTGTACGTGTGGAGAACCGGCTATCTGCACAAGCACGATTACGTTACCATCAATCCCTTTATGCGCATGGACGCCAACGCCAACCGGTACCTGAGTTTCGCCACTTACTCGGCCTATACCGGGCGCTTCAGGGTTATGAAAAACAATGACAACCCCACCACTGATGTTGAAACCTACAATAACCGCTACCTCAATACCACCGTCGCGTTTGACGCATACGGCGACTGGTACGCCGCAGGTACCAATATGACCGCCTTTGCCCAGTCCGCGTTTACCTTTTACGCCCGGGGATCGACAACATCGGTTAACGGCGTCGCCGGTCTGCGCAAACGTATCATGGTGCGCATCGAAAACCCCAGCGGCGTATCGGACGCTAACCGCGTCAGAATTCCCCGTATCAGCACGCAGCATACCCGGCCTGTTGACAGCAACGGCAATGCGCAGCGGGCCAGCACCGATTACGCGACACGGATATTCATGAGCTACTATGACGGCAACAGCGCCGAGAACCCGGTAATATTCAATTACGGGGTGATCGGGGATCTCACCACCGGCGCAACGTCGCAGGGAAGAGGATTTGGCGGCGATCTTTTCCAGGACAATATCGCCACATCGCCAAAGGGGCAGATAGTAGCGACTAACACCACCGGAAAAGCGAGCGGTATGTATACCGCGACCGGCGGCCTGTCAACCGGACGCCCGCTTGTCGCGTGGTATGACCGGGTGAACCAGAAGCTGTGGCTCTCATACGGCAGCGGCGTACCGGCGACGACAACCGCTCCCGCCCCGAACAGCACTGTCAACATCACGACCAGTATCGTGACAACCACTACCGCACAGTGGCAGGAGAACGCTATGGAAGTCGCCGCGTTTGCCGGTACGCACGTGGACATGGCGGTCGATCAGGACGATTATGTGCACCTTGCGTATTACGATGTGCAAAACGGCGGCCTCTATTACGCGTTGATACCGCCGGCCGGCGCCGGGAACAATATGACGCCGGATAAACACAACATCAAAACGGCGCGGGTAGACACCTACCTTTCGGCGGGAACAAAACTCATGCTCAACGTCCGCAGGGAAGGAGGGCGCAACGTGCCCTATATTTCCTACTACCACGCGTCTTTTGCCGAAACCAGAAACGCGATCCGCGTTGCCTGGCGGACCGACTTCACCAATCCCGCAACGCCGCCTGACGGAACATACCGGGACGACAGCTTTACCGGCGCATGGGAAGTAATGACCGTTCCCGTCCAGACATTACCGTTAGCTGACGAATTTATTTGCAGCGGCGTCCCCACCGGAACCGCAGCCGTCTGGGCGCCCGCGCTTGCCGCCGGTTCTTTGCGCGGCAGGGACATCAGCAAAAGCATTTTAGTCGGTTACATGACCGAAAAATGGTACGAAGGGGCTGTCCTGAAGGACAACCTGTTTTAACGGAGGCTCAACATGAATTTATCGATCATCAAAAGAATTTTTATCTCTATCGAAGGTCTGGTGCTCTGCCTGCTGCTGGCAATCACCGGTATTTATCTTTTGCGCGGGAGGGACAATTCGCCCAACATTTGGTACGTTGAAAAGGGGCTGGAGAATCACTGGGTGAGGATTCTGCGCGAAGCCGAACCGCCGGAACTTTTCAAAGAAATACGGGTATGGGACGGCAATGAAATACCCGGCGGGCCCGGGTTTTTGATCGCAACCAAACCCCGGCAAAACCGGGAAAACGTCACGATGTATTACCGTTTGTCTTACGATTTGCACTACGAGGACGCTATCGTGCTGGCGCTCGATCCGTGGATGATCTTCCGCAAGCAAACCGATCCGGTATTGACGGCGGATCGCCTGCATTCCGGCGGAAACGGCAGCGCCGGCAATGACGGCGTCGTGCTTATCACCGGGAAAGACCCGGCGTCGGTGCGGGCATGGACAGCCCGCTTAAACGAAAACAACCCCTTCGAAACCAACCTCTTTCCCGACGGCAGCCAAACCTATAGTTGGCGGGACGTGTTTTTCCGGCTTATGGGCAGCGAAACGGCATGGGTTTACGCGCCGCTCAGCACCATCCGCCATTATCCCCATTTCCGCAAGTCCGTCCTGACGGCCGATCCCTTTCCCGAACCGGACACCCGATGGCACTGTTTACAGGCAACGCTGCTCTGGGCCGTCCCCCTCGGTTCCCCGAAAGAACAGGAAAAGATGAAAGAAACGGTTGCGTGGCTTAAAAACCCCCAAACGCAGACCGTTATTGCCGACAACCTTGAATGGATACCCGCCGATCCCTATGGCAAACCCTATGATCCCGTTTCCCTGATTTCGCACCGGAACTGGCTGACCACCCCCTATATTTACGAGGTCAACGTTAACCAGTAAAAATACATGGTTAACGCAAAACTTCCATGGGCGCCATTTTTTGTCACTAAGGGCTTTACAAATGAAAACGATTATGGTAAAAATAGGGCAAGAATATATAAAAGTGAGAGTTTTATGCAAAGTCTGCGATGGAAGTTTTTTGCCTTTTTTATCGGATTGGGGCTGAGTATCTCTCTGGTCATGTATATCCCATATTCCCTGTACATCAAGACCACGTACCAGGAAAAGCTTACCCATGTCCTGCAGATGGTGGACATCGACCACCATGATATCTTTGCCGACCCCGGCGAACTGGTCAATATCGGAACCGCCGGTGAGGACGAATACTGGAACCTTATCTACTCCATGGATGAAATCGCCAAAGTGTTTGAGATGACCTATATCTATCTGATATACCAGACCGAGAAAGGGTACCAGTTTGTCTTTTCTTCCGAATACACCCCCGAGATGACCCTTGAAGCCATATTCACCATGTGGGACCCGCATGATGTACCGGACGCGCTGACCGCCGCTTACAGTACCGGAACCGCGCAAATCACCAAGAAGGCCTACACCGATGAATTCGGCACATTTATATCGGCATTTTTCCCCGTTACGAAAAACGGCAAGGTAGTGGCGCTGTTGGGCGCGGATTATGACATCAGCAAAGTAAAGGGCTACGAGTTACGCGCGCAATTATCGTTGATCATTTCCATTATAGCCGCCGCGGTATTGGCGATCCTGCTGTCAAGCTCGCTCATTAAACCCATTAAGGAACTTGAAAAAATGGCGGAAGCAATCGCCGAGATGGATTTCAGCGGCAGTATCAGTAAATTCAGAAATGATGAAATCGGCCATATGCAGAAGGCGCTCGTTAAAATAAGGGACAATCTGAAAGCGGCAATTGACAAGCTGAACGAGCATCTGCTGAAAATGATCGACAGCAGTAAACAGCTTAAAGCGGTTATCGTGGAATCCACCAACGCGCTGGAAGTGATAAACGGCAACATGGAGAAGATGAAACTGGACACCGAATCGCAGACCGACTCCGTTACGGAGACATCCTGCGCAATCGACAAGATCGTCGGCTCAATCGGTTCGCTGAACGAGGCGGTGTACGCGCAGGCTTCGCACATTACCCAGTCGTCGGCGGCTATTGAGCAGATGGTCGCCCACATCGATTCCATCCGCCAGGTTGCGGGTAACGCGGGCAAAACCGCCGATATGATAAGTTCATCTTCCAGCGAGGGGCAGGTTAAACTGAACCGCCTCGCGGAAGAAATAAAAGCCATACAGGAACAATCCCTGATGCTGCAAAACGCCAACAAAACCATAGCCGACATTGCGGCGAAAACAGACCTTCTCGCCATGAACGCCGCCATTGAAGCCGCCCATGCCGGGGAAGCGGGCAAGGGGTTCGCCGTTGTCGCGTCGGAAATTCGCAAACTTGCGGAACTGTCCACCAAAGAGTCGGAGGGCATTTCGGCGGAAATCAAAAAGATAGAACAGCGCATAACGCAGATAACCGCCGTCTCCTCCGATACGGTCAAGTCCATGGAATCCATGTTCACGGAGATAAAGGCGCTTGATCAATCATTTGGCGTGATGAACAACGCCGTGGAGGAACAATCCGCCGGCGGCAGTCAGATACTGACTGCGCTGCGGGCATTGCAGAACATCACCGGCAAGGTGAAGGAAGGGACCGACAACATCCACCAGCAGAGCGGCGCGATTCAGAAGGCGGCGGTTACACTGGAGAGTATCTCCCAAAGGGTGGCGAATCAGGCGGTTGAAGTGAACACCGCCAGCGGGAAGATAACCGCGCACCTTGAAAATGCCAAAGAACTGAGCTACGCGGACGCGGGTTAGATATCTTCCTCCGTGGCTGCATTTTCCGGCTCCGGCTCCGGTTGCTGCTTATTGCTGCCGAGGGGGAGGTTGGCTAACCGGAAGCCGCCAATCTTAAATATCAGCGATGCGGTCACAAATTTAAACCGGTACGGCTTGATATCCGCCTTAAAGCCCGGATCGCTGGGTTCGGCAATCTCATCGGCAAACGAGCTGGCCAGCCGGAACGCCATGCCGAATTTACGCGGCTTCCTTTCCCGCGCGGATAAATCAAAACCAATATCAATATACCAGCCCAGATAGGGGAGCAGCTTAAAGGTAAAAACCTGAAACACCTTATCATTATCTGACGTGTTACCATAACTGGGACCGAAATCAATACCGGGTTTTCGCAGATTTCCGGAGCCGTATACGGGGATGTTTCCCGTAAGGCCCGCGCCTATCGTAAACGTTCTACGGTGGAAATTGAAACCAAAGGGAATGGTCAAATACGACGCGAAATAGTCATTGGTAACATCCGCACGCGTATTGGCGATGGATACCATTATATTGTAACCATAATTGATGACATACATAATGGGGAAGAAAAAAATCCATAACAGAATTGCCTCCGGGCCTTGCGGTCCAATAATCCCATGCGCGTCGTTATCTTTTTCATAGAGGTCGGCAAAGATATGATAATTAAGGCCATAACCCAATCCGGCGTTGATCGAGAAGAAACTGGTAAGATGGTAGCTCACCACTCCCCGCACTCCAAAATCAAGGCCGGGAAACATATGGTTATGGAAAATCAAGCCGAGATCGGGATAGTTCCCGCCCAACTGCGTCTCGATGTTAAGCACCAGATCGCCTTTGTCATGGGCGGATAATCCTGCCGCCAACACCAACAACAGAACCAGTAACACGCCTGTTCGTTTCATGTTTTTCCTCCCCTCTCAAAAATGCTGCTCGCTTAACCCTTTAACCATTTTAACGTAAATATCGGGTATATGTATGCCGGAAATTTCTTTGGCCCTGTAATCAAGTATTTGCGCATGCGATATTGCGCCTTCTATTTTGGTAACATTATCTCCCCATTGCGCCGAACATTCGCTGACCAGGCCGTCATTGTCTCCGCTGATTTCCTTGATATATGAATAGGTATGCGAAAACATTTTATCATCGGCGGCGTCATTCATCGTGGTATACAAACTCTGATAAAACACCCGGTTATCCATGGTTATTTTTCGGTTAAAATCTTTCATCTTTTTCGTGGTTAATTGATAAATTAATTTGCATAAATTGGGGTTGGTATCTCCGTATATTTTGCCAAAAAATATTAACGCCTTTCTGCTTAACTGCTGGCGCAGAATTTCCTTGTGATGACAATAATCGGCAATCTCTGACCCGTGATGCGGCGTACATATTGACGTTAAACTCGCTATTTTATCGCCAAAGCCGTGTTTCCAGATAAGGTAGCGCGTATCAATGCCCCCTTTGGAATGCGCGATAACATTGACTTTTTTAGCCATGGTTTGCGACAGGATGCTTTCGATGGTTTTCTTTAATATGTGCGCGTTTGATTCATAGCTGCCCCATGCGTCGGTATTGCCCCAAAACACCTGTATTCCCCGGCTCATGAGCAGCTGGGGGATTCGCCCCCAGAATTTGATGATGCTTGCCCGGTCATGCGCAAAAATTCCATGTACCAGTACGACGGGGTATTGCAGGGGGATGTTCTCAGGCATATACATCATAGCAGCGAAATTACCCCACAGCGCAGACAGTATCTTCCCGGATTCGTCAATTTCCAATTATGCCCCAGCGCGCTGATAGTTGAACTTACCCGTTCACCGCACACCGTACACGTCATAGTCGACCTTCCCGGCAGTATGCAGGAGGGGGGGAATGTCGTTGTAGGCGTACCTTGATGCGGCAGCTTACTAATGCCTTCCTCAACGTCCGCGCTGCATAGTGAACAAACCCCTTCCCTGCCGCCCCAGTTTGCGCACGTTGCCTTTTTGGTTATTTCCCATTCCGTAACAACATGGCTGTACGGATCAAAAGCCATTTCGTCATACTCAACATGCGACGCATCAAGCCGGCAAATATAGGAAAACCTGCCCTTGGTGCTGCAGGTCGATTGTTCGGTTATAAAGCCCAGCATCCAATCGTGCTCATGTTCGGGTTCTTTTTCCATACTGCACGCGCCCGCGATAACGGCCAAAACGGTTATATATATCACAAAATTACGCATAACTACCCCCCTTCCTTTTTTACCGCCATGTATATTTATATTCTGCCTCTTCCGACGACCCATAACCGGAATCCGAAGCGGGGTACGCCCTAACCTTAAAGGTTAAAACTTCACCTGACTGCATACTGCGATTTGCCGAATAAAAATCAAAAGAAGTACTGTACACCGTATATGGACTATCGCTATAAATAAGCCGTTCTCTGTGCAGAGCCACTCTATACGAAGATGCGCGCGCTACCGCAGTCCATTTCAGCGTTCCCGACCCGCCGCCGTCATTCCTCCGGGTAAAAGAAAACCCGCTCGGCTTATCCAATGAAATCCAAACGTCCGCTGACGCTGCATCTGAACTGATCATGTCGGGGTCATCGGAAATCGCCGTCACCGTAAAATTAATCGGCGTAATTCCCTCGAAACGCTCTGGATTATCGAAAACATGCACATTTTCTACCGCTATCACCGTTTCCTCAAAACCGGTATACGAACACACGACTTCATAATAATCCGCGCCTTCAACGATATCCCATGACAGTTCTCCGGTGAGCCGGTCAAACTGTACATTCTGGGGTATCTCAATTTGTATCTTTATCCTGTCCCACACACCAGTCCCTATCAACGAATCCCCAAATCCATATTGGGGATTGGCTATCGCTTTTACCCAAAATGTTACCCTCCCGCTAAAACCGGTAAACAAATCCGGTTCATAAAACAGGGTCGTCCCTCCGGTCCGAATCGCCTCCCCCAACTGTTCCTCACCTAACTTGATAGTAACTTCATATTCCACCGCCCCGATAACCGGACCCCAGGTAAGTTTATGTTCATCCCCGTCAAACTTAATATTCCACGGCGTTACCAAGCGTTCTTTTTCCCGGTTAGTGTTATTACTACTATAATAGCTATACTGGCTGGACTTCTGGCTCATCCCGAGCAGATCGCAGGACACGAACGCCGCACATGCCGCCGCGAGAACGCATAACGTTAATAGCGCGTTTCTTGTGGTTTTCATCAATCCCACCCCCCACTGGCAGTTCCGCTAGTATAAGACATGCTTACGCTTGGCCCGGCGGTGGATGCCCGGGATTTTACGGGGGAGATGCCGGTAGAAGCGGAGACATATGCCGCACTGCCGCCCTGAGAAGCTCTATTGCTGTTGGCATCGCCGGAGGTGTAGCCGTAGATAGTTCCGCCGGTTTTGCTGAAATAGGTGCTGGTTCCCCCCATTGCATACACCCCGCCGCCGTAGGTGGTTGCGGTATTGCCGGAGATGGTTCCGCCGCTCATGGTGAAATACCCCCGCACACTATTACCTATTGTGTATCCCACCCACACCCCGCCGCCGTTGTTGGTGGCGGTGTTGCCGGAGATGGTTCCCCCGCTCATGGCTAAACTTCCGCCAAAGTTCACATACACTCCGCCGCCGTTGGTGGCGGTATTACCGGAGATAGTTCCACTGTTCAGGTTGAGGGTTCCGGTTACATACGCCCCGCCGCCGCCGGATGCGGATGCGGTGTTACCGGAAATAGTCCCGCCGTCCATGGTGAGGGTTCCGTCCACATACGCCCCGCCGCCGTATAAGGATGTTGAGGACGATGTATTGCCGGTAATACGCGAACCGTTCCTCATAACCAGCGTTCCGCCGGAGTTTACTCTCACCAGCGGGCTATTATTGCCGCTCAGCCCCTGTAAGATGACATTCTCCAGAATCAGCGTAACGTTGCCTCCCAGCGTAAACAGCGCGCCGTTGGATGAAAGGCTGATGGTACGCACTGCGCCTACGCCCTTCAACGTTACGGTGATGTTTCTTGACAGCGTCCACGGCGCGATGGTTTCATTGCCGGTTACTTCAATGGTAGTGGTAGAGCCGACAGGAACTGTTGCCAGCGCGTTTAATTGTTCGATAAAGGTCGGGATATACCGCCACGTCGCGTACAACGTTATCACCACCCCCGATGCCGATCCGGGCAGGTTGTTAACGTACTGTCCGTTGGTGTATACCGCCGCGCCGTCAGGCGATGTCGCCCAGCCATCGAAGACGTAGCGCTGCCCTTTTTCATAACCGATGGACCGCAGCTGGTTTTGCTCGCCGTTAGTAAACGTGGAATTCGCCATGGATCCGCCGGTGGCGCCGTTCCCGTCGTATCTAACCGTGTACGTATAGCCGAGCCACTTCGCGTACAGCGTTTTCGTCTCTCCCACCGCGGCCAGGTTGGAAACACTCTGTCCGTTGGTGTATACCACCGGGCCGTCAGACGTTTCCGCCCAACCCTGGAAAGTATAACCGCTGTTGGTAAAGGTATTGGGCGGCAGATTATACGACTGATTGAACGTAAAGACAGAATCAGCCATCGTCCCGCTGACGCTGCCGCCGTTTCTGTTGTATCTAACCGTGTAGGTGTCGGTCCACACCGCGAACAGCGTTACCACCGCTCCCGCCGTTTCGGTCAGGTTGCTCACGCTCTGGCCATTGGTGTACTTAACCGCGCCGCCGGACGATTCCGCCCAGCCGATGAAGGCGTAGCCTGCTCGGTTAAAGCCATTGGACCTTAGATTTTGCGCCGTTCCATAGGTAAAGGCAGAATCAGCCATAGACCCGTCGCCGCCGTTTTTGTCGTATCTAACCGTGTAGTTAATGCCGCTCCACTGCGCGTACAGCGTTACCGTCGATCCCGCGCTTGCGGTCCGGTTGATAACACTGCCGTCGGCGTATAGCACCGCGCCGCCGGACGTTCCCGCCCAACCCTCGAAGGTATAACCGGCGCGGGTAAAGGCGTTGGCGCGCAGGTTGTGCGCCACGCCGGAGATACCGGCGGAATTTGCCATCTCCCCGTCGCCGCCGTTGGCATTGTAGACAACCGTGTAGTTAGCGCCCCATACCGCGTACAGCGTTACCACCGCCCCCGCCGTTTCGGTCAGGTTGATAACGCTCTGCTCGTTGGCGTATTCCACCGCGCCGTAAGACGAGCTCGCCCAGCCCATAAAAGTATAGTTGGTACGGGTAAAAGTGTTGGCGCGCAGGTTTTGCGCTTCGCCGTAGACAAAAGGGGAATCCGGTATGTATCCGCCGCCGGTGTTTCGTTCATATCTCACCGTGTAGTCAAAGCCGCGCCATACCGCGTACAGCGTTATCCTCGGCTCCGCCGTGGTGGTGAGGGAAATGTTTTGTTCGTTGGTATATTTCACCGCGCCATCAGGCGTTTCCGCCCAGCCCATAAAGGTATAGTAAGTGCGCGTAAAGGCATTGGCCCGCAGTTTCTGCTGTCGATAAATAATAAAAATGGAGTCCTCCATGTCCCCGCTGCCGCCGTTGGCGTCGTAACTGATAAAGCGGGCATTGGCGAGGAGTTCCCACACCGCATACAGCGTCACCTCTACTTCCGCCGTTTCGCTCAGGTTGGTAACGCTCTCTTCATCGACGTATACCACCGGGCCGTCAGGCGATAGCGCCCAGCCCGCAAAGACGTAACCATCGAGCTTAAAGGTAGCGCGCTGCAGTTTTTGCGGCTCATCAAGAGTAAACGTGGAATTCGCCATGGATCCGCTGTCGCCGCCGTTTCGGTCGTAGACAACGGTATAGGTGTTGGCTTTCCACGCCGCGTACAGCGTTACCGTCTCCCCCCGTGTCATGGTCAGGTTGACAACATTCTGTTCATCGCTGTAGAGCGCCGGGCCGTCAGGCGATTCTGCCCAGCCCATAAAGAGGTGGCCTACGCGGGTAAAGGTATTGGTTTTCAGGTTTTGCGGCACATCAATATCAAAGTAGGACGCCGACATATATATCCCGCCGCCGCCGTTCCAGTTGTAGATAACCGTGTAGTCAAAGAGACGCCACACCGCGTACAGTGTTGACGATCCCACCGTCTCAATGATATTAATAACGCTCTGGCCGTCGGTACATACCACTGGTCCGGAAGGCGATATCGCCCAGCCGACGAAAGCAGAACCCCAGTTGATAAAGGCGTTGGGCGACAGGTTATGTTCCGTATCGTACGTAAAAACGGAGTCCGCCATTTCCCGATAGCCGCCGTTGGCGTTGTATCTAACCGTGTAGGTTCCGGCTTTCCACACCGCGTACAGCGTTACCGTCTCCCCCGCCTTTGCCAGATTGTTAACTTGCTGTTCGTTGGTGTATTCAACCGTTCCGGAGGGCGATGTCGCCCAGCCGGAAAATCCGTAGTTGCTGCGCGAAAAAGTATTGCGCGACAGGTATTGAAACGCCGCGTCACAGAGAAAGACGGAATCATTCATTTTTCCGCTGCCGCCGTTGGCATCGTACACAATGGTATAGGTATTCGGCGGCGGCTCGTCTTCCTTGCCGAACAGGTCACAGGACGCAAAAACCGACGCGAACAGCGCCGCCCCAATGAGAACCGCCCATACCATTTTCCCCACGGTTTGCATACCAAAATCCCCTATGAGTAGGTATAATAACTCCCTATTAGATTGTACCGCAAAGAACCGATATGTACATATGCCAAAAGGCATATTTTGTGGTAAAATGGGGGCGTATGAAACGGATCGCGTCTTCCCTGTCCCTTTTCGGCATTTTGCTGTGTATCCACATGAGCTTTACGCTGGCCCATTTTGTACCGCCTGAGGCCCAAGGGGTTATGGAGGCCGTATACGCCTTTTTTTTCCCGGGAGCCGCTCTGGGCGCGGTTTTGTGCCCCCTGTTCCTGCCCGTTCCCGGCAGAAAAAACAAGCCGCTGCTGATGGGTATAGGCTTTGTCGCCCTGCTCATAGCGGTTGAAGTGACCACCCGCTCACTGGGTGTCCAGGTATGGTTTAACTCCCTGGCGGTCAGGGGCGCTATGGCCTTTAACGAGGGAATAATAACGACCATGTGCTACGGGCTGTTCTACCTGACCTGGCTGCAAAAACCGGCGGCGGGCGCGGCGGCTGCGGCCAACCGGACAGGCAGATTTTGTTCGCTGGTTTTGGGCGCGGCTTTGCTCGGCTCCGTCCTTGCCCGCTATTATTCCGTCCCGCTGCTGGAGGCGGGAATCGCCGCCGCAGACCCGGCGGCTCAAGAGCCGTTAAAAGGCGTGACGTTTGTCTTTAACTTTATCAAGTGGTGCATGGTGGTTTTGGGCTTATCGGCGGCGGCGTGCGTGTTTATGACGCATAACGCAGCGGGCAAGGGCTCATACGCCGTATCCGCCGATCCCGCCGTTACCGCCGACCGGCTGTTGATTTTGCGGCTGGCGGG
>JGI24698J34947_10000439_pt1 | contig 19192 bp, 12 predicted proteins | sample TergutMp193P3_FD_34947 | JGI IMG/M metagenome (IMG submission 34947) | reverse complement strand
CGGATTCGGCGGAAGCCGCGGCAGTGGCGGCGGATTCGGCGGCGGCAGCCGCGGATGCCTCAGCGGCGGAAACGGAAGCGGGCGCCGGGGCGGGAGCAGGCGGAGGGGCGGGAGTGAAGGGGCCGGGGCGGGCTGGAGAGCCGCTTACGGGCCCGTAAGGATCATCATACGCATCCGGCTCCGGGTACGCATCCTCCTCATCATCTAACTCATCAAAACCCGTATCTCCCCAATTCTGGGTAAAGCATACCGAGGCAGGAATCAGGGTAAAAATGACACAAAACAGGCAAAAAACAATCGTTTTCTTCATGGTTACCTCACTACACTCCTCCCACACTATCAAGTATACGCTATTTTTTGCAACAGTGCAAGTTCGGACAGTATGATAATTTTCCGCTTGCAGTTTATCGAAAAAGTGATATACTATAAGAGCCTAAAACAGAGAAGGAGCGTAGTATAATGGACGAAAAAGCACGAGAAAGTAATCGGCTCAGGCAAAGGAAATTCCTTGAATTGCACAAGGACGAAGTCAACGCCAAAAGGCGGGAAAAGTACCATGAGCGTATAGGCAGCGGCAAATGCCCACGCTGCGGAGGCAGGACCAAAAAGGGACGTACCCTTTGTTCCGATTGCTGCGACTACATGCTCAACCTGAACAGGAAGTACGCCAAACGGAATAAAACCGCCGTAAAACCAAAAGCACGGGTCGCGGCAAAGAAAAAGGCCCCCAAGAGGAAAGCCCGTTAGGGTTTTCGCGCCTTAATCAGCATAACATCGCCCACCCCCAGCGATTTTGCCGCACGGTCGGCAAACGCCTTCACCGGCGCGGGGGCGATTCCGGCGGCAAGCCCTCCCCAGGTGTATATCCCCTCGACGGTAAAGCCGTACGCCGCGAGCATCGCCGTAACGGTACGCTTTGAAAAAAGGTACAGGTGATCAAAAATTGCCGAACGCCACCGGCTGCCCATCAGCCGCGCCTGAAAGCCGCTGATATTCGGCGTGGTGAGCAGGAGGTATGCGCCCGGACGCAGTACGCGCCGCGCTTCGCGGAAAAATGCCCCGGGATCGTTTAAATGTTCTATTAAATGGGACGCCACCGCCACATCGAAGGTTTCCGGCGGGAATTGGCAGTCCGCAAGCGTTTGCCGGCGGACATCAAGCCCCCGCTGCTGACGCGCGTAATCGGCGGAAGGCGAAATCTCCACGCCGGTTGTCCGCCAGCCACGGTCGCGCAGGAAAGCAAGCAGCGCGCCGGTCGCGCACCCCACATCCACCACAGCCGGTGAGCCGCCGTCCATCATCAACTCCCGTTCTATGAGGTCAAAGCCCGCGTCGTCAAGGGCGCGTTGCTGCAGATCGAGAAACGCCGCCTCATTTTTTATTTCGTATGCCAGATACTCATCGCCGAACGATTGCCCGTAGCGCCGTTGTACGTCATCATCGGCGGGCTGGGGGTTTATCTGCACGAGGCCGCAGACGGCGCATTTGACGTAGGCAAAGCCTTCGCGGGCGCAGGACAGCGCGGGCTTAAACCGTCCGCCGCCGCACAGGGCGCAGGGAACGGGGCGGCGCGCTTCCGCCGTTACCGGCGTCGACCATGTTTTAAGAATCATTCAACGATCATGCGGGTTGAGGCGCTGCGGGAATTATCGGTAATATCCTGCACGATCACTTCCAGTATCGCCTGCCCGCGGCTTAAATTGACCTCGCCCGCTTCAAATCCCGGAAAGCCCGCATACACCCGCAGCGCGGGGACAAGGCCGTTACGGTTAACCATCAAAACGCCGTCACGGGCGGATATGGTCTCAAAGGAAAGCGAGCCGGCCTCTTCGCCGTTAACCGAGCAAACGATCCGGTGGGGGGCAAGCGGCACGTCCCGCGCCTCGCGGTAATCAAGGGTGTTAACCATAATCGAGTATTTGCCCTGGCTGACACTGCGCAACTGCGCGCCCTCGAACAGCCTGCCGTCGCTGTTGCGCAGTTGTACCCCCGTAATCTGCGGGGGGGCGGTGTCGGGAAACGGGGTAATCACCATTGAGGCGTTTACCCACCGGCGCTCCTTGCGGTCGTACAGCACAAAATAAAAACCGTCCCGCCGCGACCAGCCGGATCGCCCTGCGGTGGCAATGGGGACGCCCCGCCCTACCCGCGAAAAATACCGCGGCCCGCTTTCGTCGTTATAGCGCCCGTAAACGCTGATCAGCCCGTCGCCGTGATCGATGGCGGTCCACGCCCCCAGGGGGGACGGCAGGCGCGATGCCAGTTCCTTGCCGGAGGCGGAGAAGATCACCTCCCCCTCTTCGGCGGCGCATATCACCCCCTCCCCTTCAAACACCGTCCCCAGCGCCGGCCTGCCCCGGTCATTAAACCCAAAGTTGCGAACCATGGCGGCTTCCGGCAGCGGCCAATCCATGGCGACTAACACTCCGCATAATAACAATAATAAAAAAAGAAATTTACCACGGAGTACACGGAGTTTTTGATACGAAAACCCGTCTTTCCTCCGTGAAACTCCGTGTACTCCGTGGTTAATTATTTTCATTTTTTCTCCAGATCAAACGAAGCGAGGGTCTGGCCGCCGCCGACAATCAGGCGGGAATCCATGCGGCCCAGGAATACTTCTTCGCTTTTGAAGGGCGACTCGATAATCACTCTGCCGGGCAGCCTGATACCGACCAGTTCCTGGGCGCCGCCGGAACGGGAAATGACGGCGAACACCATGCCCTTGCCGCCCGAATGATCGACGGCATCGACCTCCCCGTCCAGTTCAACCCTGCTTGATTTGCGCGAACTTATCTCGTAAAAGCCGAGCCCGCCTGACCGTTCAAAAACGATCCAGCGATCATCCTCGACAAAACTGATATATACCTTGCGGCGAAAACCGCCGCCCAGAAATTCATGGTACACCACTTTATAGTCGCCGGCGCTGGACCCAAAACGTTCCAGCACGAGGAAACGCTGGCCGTCAATGCCGGAAATAAGCGCCAGCCGCGAACCGTCATGCGAAATGGCGCAGCCGAGTATCACCGAGTAGAGCGAACCGCCGGGTTCAAAGGAGAAGACCTGCTTTCCCCTGCTGTCCAGAAGACTGGCCACGCCGTCGAGCGAACCAACCAGCAGCAGCCCCGCGGCGGAATCAACGTCGGTCAGGGGGCCGGCAAATTCATACGTCCACGCCACCGCGCCGGATTCATCAATAGCGGAGATGGCGTTCTGTTCCGCGCCGATGAGGAAGGTCCTGCCGTCGAGAAAAAACGGATAGCCCCGCGGGTTTTCAATAACGGCAACCTGTTCGCCGCCGTTGTCGTAAATGGCGATGCGGGACGGCTCTTCCTCGTACTCGGCCCACCGTTCCCGTGAAAGCGAGACATTGGCTTTTTTGACCTGATTAACGGAGAGCAGCCCGTCCCGGCTGACATAGCCGAACCGGTTGCCCAGACTGAACGGAATCCGCTGCACGGGTGAATCCGCCCCTTGATCGCCGCTGTGATCCGGACTGCCGCCCAGGTACACGGGCGTACCGGTCTCGATGGAATTCAGCCAGCAGGGGATCAATACGGACTCAAGGGGAACGGGCCGCGCCGCCAAAAAGAAATAAGCGATGAACAGCGCGCTCCCCGCAATAAACCCAATCTTTTTATCTGCCTTCACTCCGGCGACGCCCTCCCGCGGTTATTGTAGCATAACGGAGAGGGCGTGGCTACTACCTCACCCCCGGAATCAGCGCGCGGATGGATTCGTCGTACATGGCGTGGGCGTGAATCGCCGGCCTGAAGTACGAACCTTCGTAGGTTTTGTTCACCCTGAAGCTGATGGTTTTTGATTCGTCGCGGCCCAGGTTGAAGTAGGTCAGCACGCGGTCGTCGCGTATGTCCTGATAGCGGTACGAAGATGATGATGACGAACCGGTGAGGCGGCCGCCTGCAAGGCGGGTGTTGATGATCTCCCACGACGCGGGGACAGGGGCTATCAGCGCAATTTCTTCCACCGACTGGCCGCGGTTATTGCGCAGCGTTATGCGCACTTCCATATCCTGCCCCGCCTGTAAAGAGGCGGGATTTATGGCGACGCCGTCGGTATTGCGGTACTCCACCGCCAGCGCAAGGCCCTCGGAAAGAGCGGGCTCGCTGCCCTCCGCGGGCAGGCCCCTGACGGTGAATTTGATATACACCGGAACGGTGGAACGGTTGGTCACGGTGAGCGGGCTGCCCTTCCCCGCCACATTGTCCAGGGGCTGTTCATACGCCGGGCCCTTGAAGCTGACGATTCCGCTGCGGCCGGCGGCGTTGTAGTCCAGGGTGAGCTCCCCGCTGCCGGCGCTGCTCTGTACATAGGGGACGCAGGCGATGAGGGCGTAAGCGGTCTCCTGGGTGGAAAGCCAACTGTCTTCATCCGAGAGGGCTTTGGCTATTTCTTCAAAGAGGGCGTGAATTTCATTTTGCCCGCCGGAAAGGAGGAGCAGGGTTTCGAGGATCATGGCCTTGTCGCGTAACGCCGAGCCGAAGGTGCCGGACAGTTCGCGGTACTTGCCTTCCGGCAGCGACAGACCGCGCGTCATGGTGCGGGCGGTGTCCCGCTGCCCCGCGTACCAGTAAGCGGCGGCTAACCGCCATCGCGCCTGCAGGGGGATATTGCGCTGTTCCCGCAGACGGTTCATGGAGCCCAGATCGGCTTCTCCGGCAAGGGCGATAGTGTAGAGACGGTACGCCTGCTCGGTGAACCGCTCGTTACCCGACGGTGAAGCCGCCGCTTGCCACAGCGCCGCGCGATCTTTCTGATAGTGGAGCCAATTTTTGATGACCGTATCGGGAACCGTGTAACCGGCGCGGCGGGCTTCCAGCAGGAAGTGGCCGGCGTAGGTGGAACTCCAGTCGTGGACTTCGGACTCGCCGGGCCAGTAGGAAAAGCCGCCCGTCGCATTTTGGAAACGGATCACCTTCTGTATGCCGGCGTTAACGTTGGTGCGTATCTGCGCCAGACGGCCGGCGTCCAGAGAGAGAACCTTGTCCAGATAGAGCTGGGGAAACGCGCCGCTGGTTGTCTGTTCGACGCAGCCGTGGGGGTAGGTGATCAAATAATTGAGACGCGATTCCAGATTAAGCGGCGGCAGCCGCGAGAAAGCGGCGATGAGGTTGTTCGTCCCGTCCCTGCCGGGATAGTCGATGTTCCCCTTCCACGTTTCGCCCGGCAGAACCAGACCGCTCACCGCTTTGGCGACCGGTATGACCGTCGAGCGTACCTCCATGTCCGTTACGTGACGTGCGGTTTTCAGCCCCGAAGATTCCGCGCTGACCGTGAACGTAAGGCTGCCGGGATTTGCCGGGGCCTTCACGGTAAAGCGCACCAGTTTTTCGCCGGGCGCGTCAAAGGTAACATCCTGAGAAGACGGCCCCTGAATGGCCGCGCCGGGAACGGACATGCTGACCTTGACGGTTCTCCTTCTGCCGTTATACGAATTAACGTACACGGGGATTATCGTCTCATCGCCGGGCGAGAGCGTGCGGGGAAGCGAACCGAACACCATCAGGTCTGAGGCGACCTTGACGGACTGCTCGGCGGTTCCGTACGCCCGCTGGGATTTGTTCTGCGTTTCGCTGGACGACGAGGCGGCCAGTACCATTATGCGCAATGAGCCTATGTACGGGGGAAGGTCAAACGTTTCGGTTTTTTGCTCGCGGGCGCCGATTTCGTAGGGGCCGAAGAACCGCACCACGGGCCTGAAGCGCTGGGTTTCCCGGTTTCCGTCAAGCGTCCCGTCGTCGCCGCCGCCAATGGCAAGCAGGGTCTCAAGCCTGCCCGCATACGCCCCGATGACGTCCCTGAAAAGGTCCCACGATTTAAGAATGGACGCTTCCTTGGCGTAAAAAGTATTGCGCGGGTTGGGCAGGCTGAAGCGGGTCAGGCCGAGCAGGCCGTCATCCACCACCGCCACGGTGTAGGCCATGGGCCTGCCGCCCGCCTCGCTGACGGTAAATGAAACTTTCGTTTCAGGCTGCCAGGTTTCCGGCGCGGTGATCTTCGGCTGCAGCACGACTTTGGCGTCATCCACCGCCACCGATGTTATGCCGTAGAGCCTGATGGGAAGATCGTTCTGCGTCTGCAGATGCGGCTGCAACAGCGTTACGTGAATATACACATTGGGAAACATGGACGGCTCCGACTGAAATTCGTATTTGGTGGCGCCGTCTTCGCAGCTGAGCCATTCGCGCCTGAGTATCTGCCCGCCCTTCTCCACCACCGCCAAAGCAGCCGCGCTTTTGTTCGAGGGGAAACTGACCGCAATTTTTTCGCCCACATTGTAGGCTTGTTTCTCAGGGGTCAGCGAGAGCATCGCCTGTGAATCCTGCCCCCCCGCCTGCGCGCGTCCCGCCCAGCCCGGCCAGTCGATGTACACCACCTGCGCCGCGGCATGGCCGCCGGAATTGTCGCGGACAATGACGATGTAACGCCCCCATTCGGGGTATTCGATCTTGAATGTCCATGATGCCTTGCCGTTGACGGCCGTTACGTCTCCCCGTGAAATGGGAGTGCGCGAAAGCGTCGAGGCAAATTCCGCCGACTCTTCGCCGCCCTTTTCCCACCACCAGCGCCAATTGAGTTTATAGATCGCGCAGGAGAGACTCACGTTCCCCTGCACGGGCTTGCCGTCTTCGTCAAGAACAACCACCTCCGCCAGATGATCCGTGTCGGTCAGGAGCATATTGCGGGCGGCGTCGCCCCTGGGCAATTTAATACCGGTATAGCGTTTATAGGGAGAATATTCCATGCCGACCTGTTCAGACGAAAACACCCCCGACGGCTCAAACACCCGCGTCATAAACCGCCCGTTCACTTTTCCCGGAACCTGCGTCCCCGGGTTAAGTTCCACGTTAAACGTCACTTTCCCCTCCTGGTTCAGCGTTCCTTCCCAGACATTCCGGCGCTCGCCGGAAACGTTACGCGACGGATCGCGGAAGGAAAAATCCGCATAACCGGGGAACGTTGTTTCCTGATCATGAAAGGTAACGGAAACGTCGGACTTGAGCCCCGGAGCAGGCGCCCCGAACAGCCACTGCGCCTCCAGCATAACCTGCTGCGGCCCGCTTTTGATCACGCCCGCCGCGCCAAAGTTAAGGTCCATCTTGAGCCGGTTAGGCATAACGGTTTCGATCTTGACGTTGCGGGTAAACACATTGCCGCCCACGCGCACGCGGGCAGTCCAGTCGCCGGTGGGCGCGTCGGACGCGGTAGAAACCGCTATCGGGTAAAAGCCGTCCACCGAGGAAGTGAAATTTCTTTGCAGCGCGATACTGCCCCGCGGGTCTTCAAACTCAAAAGAAACGGGATGATTGCGGGGAAGCGTCTCCTGCGGATCGGAAAGCAAAAAGGTGAGATAAACATCGTCGCCCGGCCGCCACACTCCCCGCTCGCCGTAAATCAGCCCGCGGATCCCCGTCGAAGGAGAACCGCCGGACACGTCAAAGTGGCTGGTCGCCAGCGCCAGTGAGTTGTTGATTCTCAGGTACGATTTGCCGAGGCTGCTCTGGGCGTACAGAAAAATGCGCGGGTCAGTTTCCGTTCCGGTAAGCGAAGCGGGAAGAATCGCCATGCCGTCCGCGCCCGTTTTCCCCTGATTGATGATGCGCCCCTGGTAGTTGTAAATCCGGTAGTCCGTGTTTCTGGCCGGCTGCGCGGTGATAATGTTAGTCGTCACGATAAGCCACGAACCGTCAACGGCCCTCTTTGCCAGCAGCCCCAGGTCGGAAACCATGACGTTGCGGCCTATGGTAACGCGGCCGCTGGAATTCATCGGGCCGTAGAAGGCCGGATGGCAGGGGTCCTGGCGGTAATTGTACCAATCCGACCAGTTGTACCCCGGTGAATTCTGATAATAATTCCAGTAACTCGGCTCCCCCCGGTCTGACCGGTAGGAGGAAAAAGTGTCATCGGGAAAAGTTAAATGGGAAAAATCTCCGTGCCCCGCGCTGCATTCATACTGTACATGCCGCTGCCTGAACGTAACCCTGAACCGGAACATTCCGTCGGGAAATTTTTTGCTCAGTTCCGAAAGGTCCAAACCACGGCGCACCCAGCGGTTTTTGTCCGTCGGCGCCCACGGGAAATCAATCGCCTTTGTCCAGACCGGCTCCCCGACGCGATCCAGTTCGCGTTCGCCGGAGAGGTTGTTTATCTGCAGAAACTGAATCATGTTGTCGCCGTAAATCTGAAACGCCTCGATCAAAAGCCCGGAAACGTTGCGCGTTTCAACCACCATCTGGCTGCCCTGACTCGTGGGGAGTATGCTGCCGTTTCCGGCGAACCGTATCTCCGGGAGCGCCCACGGCTCATCAACCTTGTACTGAACGGGAACTTCAAGGCGGCGTCCGTTGACATCCTCAATATCCTGAATGGTAAGTTCCGTTCCCGGGGGAATGCCGCCTGAGTCGTCCCCAAAAATGCGCACGATGTTTCCTTCAATAGAATGGCGCACATTGGTTCTGCCGGAGAGGGAAATAAAACCCCGCAGGTCGCTGTACTGCTTGAGCGGGTAGGAAAATGAAACTTCGATAACGCCTGAGTTGACGCGGATGCCGGTGACCTCAAACGTCTCCGTGCTCGGAATAAGTACGCTGACAAATCCCTTCTCTTCGCTTTCTATGGGTTTGCCGTTCCAGTTAACGCTGACCGTACGCGCCGCCGGCATACGCGTTGTCGCCGCAAAGGTAAAAATATGCCGGCCGAATTCGTGCGTCCACACCGGCTTGCCCAATTCAGGCGAGGTGATGGTTTCTTCAACGCGCGCGATATCCGCGTCATCATCGACATTAACGTATCCGTGCACAATGGCGTCGCCGTTCGCCTCGAATCTGACCGGCTCGACGTACACATTCAAATTGGGGACGGCGGCCATAAAGTCAAAAGAAAAAGGAGGAATGCCGCCCACACTCACCTGCACCTGATAACGCTGACCCGGTTTATACGGCGCGGAGGGAGTAAACACCAGCGTATAATCGTCCTGCCATGCAAGGTCGCCCCGGGCCGCCGGACGAAGGGTTAATGCCCCGGCCCCCAGCGGCATTGACGTATCCTGCCCCTGGGTAAACACCACCCTTACCGGCTCCGTCCTCCCCAGCACCCCGCTCGACACCGCCGCCACCAGACTGCTATCCGGCGCCGGCGCCTGCTTTTTGCAGGAAAAGACCAATGTCCCGGCAAGAACCAGCGCAACCACAGACATCCCGCATTTCACGTTCACTTTCATAACTCCCCCAGAATTGCCAGTATAGCATATGCGAAGGGAATGGGGGAATGGGATGTCAAATAACATATTCCATTATCACCGCCCAATAACCGCAAAATGTATACAAAAGTAGACACTAATGTATACAAAAGTAGACACTTGCGGGCTACTGCGCCATAATTTTTGCAATTTTTTGAAAAAAAGTATTTACTATAGTATAATAAAATGATATAAAGATAGCAAGGCATCAAAAAGGGAGTGATTATGCTTGAAAAACGCTTTGTCATCGTCGTCCTGTTCGGCTTGGTCTCGTGCGGCCTGTTCGCTCAGCAAGGGCGGGATTCCGCCTCGCGTAAATTCGCGCTGGTCATCGGCAACGCGGAGTACCAGCGCATCGAAAAACTCGGCAATACCATCAACGACGCGCGGGACATCGGCGCGGCGTTAGGGGGGCTGGGCTATCAGGTAGATATGAAAACCAACCTCAACCAGTACCAGATGATCGACGCGGTGGACGCCTTTGCCGCCCGCCTCGCCGCCGACCAGTCAAGCGAGGGGTTCTTCTGGTATGCCGGCCACGCCGTGCAGATTAGGGATGAAAATTATTTGCTGCCGGTGGACATTACCATCGACAGCGAAAGCCGCGTGCGCGCCGGCTCCTATTCGCTCAATACTTTGCTGGAAACTCTTGAGGGTGTGCACAACCGGATCAACGTCATCGTGCTGGACTCGTGCCGGGACAACCCCCTGCCCACCGGCGCGCGCGGATCGGGAACAAGAGGGCTTACGGTCATTAACGATCTGCCCGCCGATCTGTTCATCATGTTTTCCACCGCGCCGGGCAACAAGGCCGAGGACGGGGCCAAAGGAAAACGCAACAGCCCCTTTGCCGAGGCTTTTTTGAAGCACATCAGTTCGACGGAACCGCTAACGATCATGGCGGCGCATATCGCCAATGAAACCCTGTCCCTCACCGAGCAGCGGCAGCGTCCCTTTTACCGGGGCAGCATCATCAGCGACGTATACTATTCGCTGAACCCCGCGGTTAACGCATCAGGGCAAACCGCCCAAACCGCGCCGGTTCCCCTGCCCTCGCCGCAGCCGCCCTCACCACGGGAACGCACCCCCAATACGGACAGGGCCGATCGCCTGTGGACTATCGGCGCCGCGGCAGGCACGGCGTTTTCCATCCCGTGGATTATCGGCACGGTACACGGAACCCTCGCCCCGTTCAAACATTCGTTTTTTGACATCGGCCTGGATGTGGGCCTTATCAGCGGAGTCGCCGACACGGACTACTATTCCCTGTACCCCTTTGTCCACTATGCGTTCTTCATGCCCTTTGCCGAAAAATTCGGCTGGTACGCCGGCGGCGGCGCGGGCTTTATGTTCGCCAGCTACACCTTCCCCGAAGGCAAAATTGCCGATAACACCTTCGCCGTCGATCTGAGCGCCGGCGTCATCCTGTGGGATATGCTGCATATTTCATATACATTCAGGACTAACTTTAGCTCGGCGGGAAACAAAGTCGCGGTGGGGTATGTGAAGCGGTTTTAATATTAAGGAAGAGAGAAGAGATAACCACGGAGGACACGGAGTTTTTTTTGAGAGTGAGCAGTGAGGAGCGTATGAAATTATTGAGAGCGGGTTGTGCGTTGTTGGTATGGGGGCTGCTGTTAGGGGCCTGTTCGCTGGGGACTGATATTGATGTCCTGCGGGGGAGAGTGATGGGTGGTGAGCAGGACGTATCGGATGCTATAACCTACACGGTCGTCTACGACAAAAACGCTGATGACGCGGATGGAACCATGGAAAGCAGCATCCATACCTACGATGTTGCCCAAGCGCTGAACCGCAACACGTTTACCCGCACCAACTACACCTTTTTTGGCTGGGCGTTGACGGCGGACGGCACGGCGGAATTTACCAACGGCCAAAGCGTTGTCAACCTGAGCGATATTGAGGGGGCGATGGTAACCCTGTACGCGGTGTGGGTCGACAGCTCCACCGTCTGGACGGTCAGATTTGAAACCAACGGCGGCAGCCCGGTCGGCGACGCGGTACTATTGAGGAACACCCCGGTAGGCCGCCCCGCGCCTGACCCCAGCCGAACCGGCTATACGTTTGTCGACTGGTTCACGGATGAAGAACTAACCTCGGTGTATAATTTTTCTTCTATAGTAATGAATAACATAACTCTATACGCAAAGTGGACGCCTATTACCTACACCATTGTCTACGACAAAAACAATGCGGACGCAACCGGAACTATGGGAAACAGCAGCCACACCTACGATATTGACAAAAACCTTAACATTAATACCTTTACCCGCACCGGCTTCGCCCTTGCAGGTTGGGCGGAAACACCCAATGGCGCGGTGAAATATGCCAATGGTGAGAACGTAAAAAATTTAACCTCTGTCGCGGGGGCGACGGTGACGTTGTATGCGCAGTGGAATTATGCCCTGCCGTTGACCAGTATAGCCTATGTGGTGCCTTACCTTGCTACACGGAACGGCGGAATGAGCGTAGACGATTCAATAAGCCTGCCTATGCAGATTGATCTGGGAACCATGACTCAGACGGGTAGCGGCTGGCGGCAACTGCTTGACGCAATCGAAGCAGCGGACAAATATGTGCATCTTGATCTTGCCGCCTGCACCATGAACGGAACGGACTTTAACCCCGATAACATTGTCTCGACCGGCAAGAACAGAATCGTGGAGATTGCCTTGCCTCATACGGCAGCAAGCATAGCATGGGGGGACAGTACGTCTTCTGATTCGATTTTCAAACACTTTACCGTTCTCAAATCCTTCAGCGGGGTGGGGCTCACTTCCATCGGCAGTCGCGCATTCTACGACTGCACGAGCCTGGTACTAACGGAGTTGCCCTCGGGGCTCGCTTACATCCGCAACGGTGCATTCGCCGGCTGTACGAGTCTGGCGCTGACGGAACTGCCTGAGGGGCTCACTTTCATCAGCGCCGATGCATTCTCCCGCTGTACGAGCCTAGCTTTGACAGCACTGCCCTCGGAGATCACTTACATCGGTGAGTTAGCATTCTCCGGCTGTACGAGTCTGGCGCTGACGGAACTGCCCTCGGAGATCACTTCCATCCGCAACGGTGCATTCTACAACTGTACGAGCCTTGCGCTGACGGAACTGCCCTCGGGACTCACTTTCATCGGCAACAGTGTATTCTACGGCTGCACGAGTCTGGCGCTGACGGAACTGCCTGAGGGACTCACTTCCATCGGCGCCGATGCATTCTACGGCTGCACGAATATTACCAGCATGAGATTGCTATCGGCAACGAATTTTTTTGATGATAACAACCCCTTCATGGGTTGCACTTCCCTTGTATCGTTTACCACAATCGGTATCGGTCCTTTAAGCGTTGTCGAGGACGGCAAGGTGCTCGTAATGAACAACACGAAACTGGTAGCATATCCTTCTGCAAGTGGCAATATTACACTGCCCTCGGGGATCACTTCCATCGGCAACTACGCATTCTACGGTTGTACGAACCTTGCGCTGACAGAACTGCCTGAGGGACTCACTTCCATCGGCCGCCGCGCATTCTACGGTTGTACGAGTCTGGCGCTGGTTATTTGTCACGCGGTAACGCCGCCTGATGCATCGGTGGGGTGGGAGCAATTTACCGAATCTCACCCAAGTTTGCAAATTAAAGTCCCGGCAGGCAGCGTTGCGGCGTATAAGGCAGCTTCAGGTTGGAGCGCGTATGCGGACAGGATTAGCGCGATAGGGGAATAGGAGGTAATAATGAATCAAGAGCTACAATATTTGAGGGATGATCTTAACCAACGGGTCATCTTGCATAATGAATCTGCGAATAAAACTATCAACATGGTTTTGCTAATCTGGGGTGGTTCCCTTATCCTCTTGGGAAATGGTGGGCTCAAATTCACGGAAATAAGCCTTGAAAATATACCTTCATATTTTTTCATAGGAACTATTTTTTTTATTTCTAACCTGATACTTTATTATACGGCACGAAAATATTACAACGCTGCAAACAGTATGTTCGAACTGGCTGCGTATATCACCGTGTTTTACGAGAAACGACCAAGTAAAACTAATAAAGTTGGCAAGAACTTTAGTTGGGAATTGGCAACCTTTGAAAAAGTGGTAAATAAAAGGCATGAAAAGAGTATCCATAAAAAAAATGTTGAGTATGCGGCATTAACACGTGTTTCAGTTGTTTTTATGTCTGTTTTCTTGGTGCTGCTCGTCATTAACATTTTTACAGTGAATGGAGTAACGCGAATAGCGTGTATTATTGTATCTTTGATATATATTATTTATCTCGGAATTTCTATTCGTTGGCTTTGGGAAATACCTAAATATACGTATGCAAGAGATAATTACAAAATGAGACGCCATCATTTGAAATATTATATTCGATATGCGCTCAATACAGGACACTATACCAAAAAGGAAATTAAGGATAAATTCGGCGACATTTTGAACTTTATTGGGCTCAAATAATGAAGTATGAGAGAGCACATATGGGCGACAGATTTTTTTCAAGGGATTACCGAATGGAGAATCAGGAATGCAAAAAACAATGACACTCAAGAAGATAGTTTTGCTTTGGCAAGGCGGGCGCGCTCCTCTTCCTCACGTTTTTCTATGGCAAATTCATACTCTTTGTCTTCGCGGCAGCGAGCGAGGAAATCTTCTACCGAGGCTCCGGGAATACCCGCGTGAATTCCCCGGAAGCGTAGAAAAGAGCGTTTGTCTTCCTCGGCATAAGGCGGGGGGGCTTCCTGGACGGTCGATTCGTTATCTTGGCTCATAGGATAATTATAGGGCAAAAATTGATAAAAGTCTATAGAAAAGAAATAAGGAGTAACCCATGAAAACATTTATCCGGTTTACCAGCATATTAGCGTTCACACTCGCCCTGTCCTGCGCTACCGGGAAAACAAAGTATTCCGCCGACAGCCTCACCCTGGACACGGCGGCGGCCGAGGCTGCGTCGTACCTGATTGGGCGGCTGCCGGACGGCGCAAAGGTGGCGCTGGTTCCTTTTGACGCGCCGGGCGGGCGGCTGGCGGAATATGTTTTTGAAGAACTGTGGGGGCGCTTTGAGAGTTCCGGCAAGTTTGTTATGGTTGACCGCCGCAACCTTGACCGTATCGAAGCGGAACTCGCCATGCAATACGAATCCGGCAGGGTGGATGACGCGCACATGGTATCGCTTACCAAACAGTACGGCGCGGAAATTCTCGTCTACGGACAGATCGTTCCCCTGGGCGGCGAATATCGCATGACGGTCTATGCCACCGATGTTGAAAAAGCGGCCTCCAGTCAGCGCGCTCTGGTCATCCGGCCCGATAGCCGCCTTTCCTCCCTGCTCAACACCTCGCCGGACGATGAAGTGGAACGGGCGGTCTCAACCATGGCCCGCGCGGTTAACCGGAAAACCACCATCGCCGTCGGGCGGATCAGTTACGCCGATACGCAGACCGCGTCAAATCTTTCGGCGTGGCTTAAAAACACTATCATCATGAGTACGCAGAAACACCGCGACAAGTTACAGGTGGCAAGCGAGGACGAGGTCAATGAACTGGCGCAATCCAGCCGCGCTTTGACGGCAGAGGCTGCCAACAGCCCCATCCAGGCGGTTATAACCGGCAGCTATTCGCCGCTGGACAACGGGGCCGACGTTATGCTGCATCTGGTCGCGCTGGACGGCGGCAAAACGGTTCTCGCTTCGGCGCATTTTGTTATTCCTGCCGCGGAACTGCAGCGGCGCAGACTTTCGCTGCTCCCCGAAAAGGATCAGGCGGTGATCAGCAAGGCGGAGTTTGAGGCGAAACAGCAGGCGGTGGTTCCCTATGCGGGCGCAAACAATACATGGCTATTTACCGCGACCCCCGACGCGCTGGACGGCATATACTATGACGGCGACTCAATGTCCATGCAGATTTACGCGCAGCGGGACTGTTATTTCCGCATTATCCATATTGACGTTAACGGCAATACCCAGGTGATTTATCCCACATCGGCGCGGGACAACAATTTTATCAAAGCGGGACAGACGCGGCGGATCCCCGACAACACGCGCTACCGGATGGGGCCGCCCTTTGGCGAGGAGATGATTCTCGCGGCGGCATACGACCGCCCCTTTACGCCCGCCCCGCAATCCGTCCCCCTCAGCGCGGACTCGATTAGCCGGAGCATGACCGTAGAGGGCGACAACCATACGGCGATGACCCCGTCCGCTACCGCCAAGTTCAGCTATACCATTCTGCCGCGGTAAACGGCCGTATTGTCTTTTCGCCGGTCTTCGTGTATACTGTGCATGAGGAAAAAGATGGTGAATAAAAGTATCCTTGTTAAATCCGCACAATTTGCGGCATCCGTCATAATTGGCGCCGGCCTTATGTTTGTCCTCAACCGGTTTATCTCCATTCCTACCGGCGTTTCCGGCACCAATATTCAACTGGGCATCCCCATCCTCGCGTTTTTTGCGGCTGTTTTTGGGCCTGTTGCGGGGTTTTTAATCGGTTTTATCGGCCATGCCCTGGTGGATTTAACCTGGGGCGGCGTATGGTGGAGCTGGGTAATCGCGTCCGCTATTTTCGGCCTTATCGTCGGCGCTTTCCGCAATCTTTTCAAAATAGAAGAGGGCAAATTCGGCGTTACGCAGGCGCTGCTCTTCAACGGCGTCCAGGCCATCGCCAATATCGTGGCGTATGTTTTCATCACCAGAATTCTTGACCTCCTTATGTACGACGAGCCGTTCGACAAAATAACCCTTCAGGGATTCGCTGCCGCGGGAATCAACATAGCCGCGGTATTGATACTGGGAACCGTACTTGCGGCCGGCTATTCCCAAACATTAACCAAAACCGGCCATCAAAAAAATGAAAATCAGGATGAAACAGAAATGAGCTATTCCAAACGCATTAACAATCTGGCGAAAGCGGTCATGTTCAGACTGGTGCTGGGAATGTTTTTTATTTCCGCGCTGATGACATTGCTGATATCTGAATTGGTAAACCGCCAGACGGACAATTACCGGACGACGGTTATCGAAGTGACCGGAAACCATTTAACCTCGGCGGTTACGGCGCTGTCGCAATTGGTCAGCGCCGAAGAGCTTGACCTTTTCCATACGGTCGAAGATATGAACAGGCCGGAGTATGAACAGATACGGGAACGGCTGATACAGTTTGGCGAAGAAAATTCTGTCAAGTATGCGTATTACTGGCGTTATCGCGGCGGCGGCAGATTTCAATACATCGTTGATAACGATACGGAGGATAGTCAGGTTGGGCCGGGAGACTTTAACGATATTGCGCAGGATGCCGAACGCGAAGCACTGGCCGGAAATATCAGCGTAGCGGATTTGGGTTCCTATAGTCCCGGCTGGGCTCATCTGCTTTCAGCTTATGCACCGGTGTTTGACAAAGAGGGTAACATATACGCCGTAGCCGGAGTGGACATCAGCGATGAATTTATCTTCTTGCAGCATCAGGACGCGCATAAGATGACTCTCCTGCAATTAATCGTGGTGCCGATTTCGGTGATCTTCGGCGTGCTCAATATGTTTCTCTACCGTAAAAAGGCAATTCAAATCGAAGAAGCGCACATCAAACTCCAATACTTCAACAACAACCTGCGCCGCGCGTTCTCAACCTATTTGTCGGAAGATGTGGTGGAAGAAATTGTTACCGACCCTACCCGCCTCCAGTTGGGCGGCGTAAAACGCCACATGACCGCCATATTTACCGACGTGCGCGGCTTCAGCGGCATAGCGGAAAAACTGCCGCCGGAAAAGCTGGTGGACTTGCTCAACCATTACCTTTCCACGATGAGTGATGTAATACTGGAACAAAAGGGGACTATTGATAAATACGAGGGAGACGCGATTATCGCCTTCTTTGGCGCACCGCTGGAACTTCCCGACCATGCCATACGGGCCTGTACCGCCGCGGTTATTATGAAACGGTTTGAGGATGATGTAAACCAATACGTTATGGAGAACAGCATCAGCCCGACTCCGCTGTTGACCCGTATCGGGATCAATTCCGGCGATATGGTGGTGGGCAACATGGGAACCCAAAAGAAAATGAATTACACGATCATCAGCAATGCGGTGAATCTGGCGGCGCGGCTGGAGGGAGTGAACAAACAATACGGCACCTGGATTCTCGCCACGGAAGATACCATCAAGGAAACCGCAAACCAGTTTCTTACCCGGCGGCTTGACCGGATACGGGTGGTGGGGATAAATGAACCGGTGCAGATTCATGAAGTATTGGAAACATTGGAACACGCGCCGGAGGCATTACAACACAAGGTGTTTCTTTTTCATAAAGCCCTGAATCTTTTTGAAGGGCGCCACTGGAAAAACGCCGAGCAGGGGTTTTTTCATATTCTGGAACAATTCCCCGACGACGGCCCCTCCAGTTTGTATCTTGACCGGTGCCGGCAATTTATCACCCATGAGCCGTTACCCGATTGGGACGGCGTCTTTAACATGACCGAAAAATGATCAGGGAACGAGGATGATGTCCCTGCCCCCGCCGGTGAGGCATTCGCCGCCCTGCGCCGTTACGCGATAAGTGTCCTCAACGCCCGCCATGCCGAATCCCCACAGCGCGTACTTGGGCTCCAGCGCGAGCACCATGTTTTCTTCCAGCGGCTCATCAAAACCTTTGGCGATGACGGGGAAGTCGTCGATGTTGAGCCCCACCCCGTGCCCCAGAAATTTGACGCGGCTGCCGGGGCTTACTCCCATAAAGTGTTCGCTGTCCTGTGGCGGTATGGAAGCCATGACGCTTTCGTATATTTTTGACGGTATTTCCCCGGGTTTTAACATTGCGGCGAGCCGCTTCTGAATATCAATGCAGAACCGGTGGGCCTTCACAAAATCCTGCGGCGGTTCGCCGCCGAACAAATACACCTGCGTTTTGTCGCTGTGGTAGCCCCTCATGCCAAAGGCGACGTCCACAAAAACCGGCTCCCCTTTCTGCAGCGTGTGTTGGGAGTCGCCGGAAAAGGGCGCCCAGGGGCCGTTGCCGTGCGAACCGCCGGGGCCGTCAAACCAGGTGGAACAGAGGGCGTTGGTCCCGAAGCCCACCTGCCCGATGGCAATGTCAATCTGAAACTGATGAAAGCGCGCCAGTCCCTGATAGCCCAACTGGTACATCTCGCGGCTCAGTTCCCCCAGAAAATCAATCTCGGTCATGCCTTCGCGCAGCAGCGCGGGGACCCGTTCTTCCAAAAGTATGCGGTGCGCCGCGCCGGATTCGCGTATCGCTTCAATCTCGTAGGGGGACTTGACGCTGCGCACCGTTCGCACCACGGAATCGAGAAAGCCCACACTGCTCATGGTAAAATATTTGGCCAGCCGCTCCCGCGTTACAACCGGCATGGAGTCGCCCTCGATATACGCTTCTCCCAGATTGCCGCCCTGTATCCCCGCCAGATCGCGGTAGGTGGCGATGCCGGTAATTTCATGTTCCGGCAGGGGAGATTCCGCGCGCGCCCGTTCCAGACTGCGCCTGACGCCGTAGATAAATTTGCCGTCCCGCTGGATGATGAGAACGCCGTCCTGTATGGTGCCGGTAAAGTAATATTGATTGACGTTTTCCATGATTACCGCGGATTCCCAGCGGGGGAAGCGATTGGTCATGAGGGCGGTAAATTGTTCGCGGCGCTGCAACAGTTCAGATTGTGTTAATAATATTGGTGATAATTTCATTCACACCTTCTTTTTTGCTACCACGCGCCCGCTTTTGCGGCCTCCGCCTTCGCGGCCCCCGCCCTCGCGGGGCGGACGCCCCCGCGGCTTGTGCGGACGTTCGGTTTTGCCGTCAGGCTTGTCTTTATTATCAGGCTTTTCGCGCGGCGCGTTGTCCCGCGCGGCGGCCCGGCCCTGCTTTTTTCTTTCGCGCACTTCTTTTTCCATAATCCGCAGCGACTCGTCAAA
>JGI24698J34947_10000438_pt1 | contig 19219 bp, 16 predicted proteins | sample TergutMp193P3_FD_34947 | JGI IMG/M metagenome (IMG submission 34947) | reverse complement strand
ATACAGACGGGCGCTTTTGAAAGCCTTGTTATGCCGATTTTCGACGCGAACTCGCTTGTCTCTTCGCGCTTTTCCGTCTCGCGCTTTGAAGGCATTGTGGANGGGCAGGGAAATCCCGAAACGCCCCTGTTGATGCGCTTTGTCCCCAANCGCGCCGGAGGGGAAATAAATACCGGCGATATTATTGTTTCAAGCGGAATGGGAGGCGTGTATCCTCCCGGCATAAACATCGGCCGGGTCAGCGGGGTAAACGTTCTTGAATACGAAACTACTCTGGAAGTGGAAGTTATGCCGATGATAGACTTCTCAAGGCTTGAGTATGTTTTTTTAATTGAGGCCGACAACGCCAATACCGTCTCCGATACAGGATTTGAAAATGATTAGAAGCGTTATCTGGACCGTAATCCTCAGTATCGTTGCCGGGATTCTGCAATCAACCCTGCTCGCGAAAATCGCGTTTTTCAAAGTTGTTCCCGATTTGGCCCTTTGCATTCTGGTTTATTCCGCGTATGTAAACGGAACCATGACGGGGCAGGTATCCGGCTTTTTCTCCGGGTTGTTCCTCGATTTTCTTTCCGCGGCTCCCCTGGGCCTTAACTGCTTTGTCCGCACCCTGATAGGCGCGCTGGCGGGCGTTTTTAAGGGCGCTTTTTTTCTGGACATAATTTTTATGCCGGTGATCCTCTGCTCCCTCGCGACCATAATAAAGGCTATAATTCTTTTCCTTTTAAATTTGTTAATAGGTCAGGCCGTACCCTCTTATTCGTTTCTTTCTTCGCTGTTCTGGATCGAGCTTGCCCTTAATTCACTTAGCGGGCCTCTGCTGTTTTTTGTTTTAAGACGTTTACGGCAGCTTTCGCCCGGACGGAGTTAATATGCAGGAAACAAACGGAAACCGCATAAACGCGTTCAGGATTCTTTTAATCCTTGTTTTTATCGTATACAGCGGAAAACTTTTCAGCATGCAGATACTTTCAGGAGACGTATACCGCACAAGGGCGCAGGATATTTCACGCAGAACGTTTACAATACCCGCGCAAAGGGGAGAAATATACGACCGTAATTTTTCGCGCCCTTTGGTCATAAACAGGGATTCCTTCGCGGTAAGCATCACCCCGGCGGAAGTACCCCGTAACAGCATGGACGAGGTTATCGGCTCCGTTTCAAAAATTTTAAACATCTCCGTTGATGATATAAAAAACAGAATTCCCGGCCAGTATTTCCAGCTTTACCAGCCGGTTGAGATCGCGGGCAACGTTCCTTTTACGGCGATTGCCGCCCTTGCCGAAAGAAAAAATACGCTTCCGGGCGTTTCATGGCAGGTAAAGCCGGTGCGCAATTACGGCGATTCAGGCAGCCTTTCACATATTTTGGGCTATGTAGGAGACATTACCCGCGACGAGCTTACCACCCTTTACAACATGGGCTACCAGCAGGGGGACGTGATCGGCAAGGCGGGAATTGAAAAAGAGTACGACGAACTGCTCCGCGGAAAAGAGGGCAGGGAAACCAGAACGGTGGATGTCAGGGGCAGGCGCATTGCCGGCCGCGAAAATACGGTGCGCGTTCCACCGGAAATGGGAAAAAATCTCGTACTGACAATCGACGCCAAATTGCAAACTCTGGTAGAAAAGGCCCTCGGCCAGCGCATGGGGGCAGCCCTTGTTATGCGCCCCTCAACCGGGGAAATACTCGCGATGGTTTCCTATCCCTGGTACGATCCGAACATCTTCACGGACGGCCAGCGTTCTGATTATCAGGCTCTTGTGAATGATCCCAACAAGCCCTTTATAAACAGGGCAATTCAATCAAGCTACCCTCCGGCTTCAACTTTTAAAATAGTGATGACTACCGGCATCCTTACGGAGAATGTCTTTCCGCCCGAACAGCTTGTTCTCTGTCAGGGGCTGATTCACTTCGGCAACCGCGACTGGAACTGCCATGCGCGCCGGGGGCACGGCAGGCTGAACCTTCGCAGGGCTATGGCCCAATCGTGCGACATTTATTACTGGACGGTGGGAAGGGATTATCTCGGCGCGGAGAGGATTGTCACATATGCCAGGGATTACGGTTTCGGCGAAATGACGGGCATCGATCTTCCCGGCGAAATAGCGGGTTTTATCCCCACCCCGCAGTGGAAAGAGCGGCGCTTCCATGAAAGGTGGGTCGCCGGCGACACGATGAATATGTCGATAGGGCAGGGCTATACACTTGTCACTCCTATTCAAATGGCGAATATGGTCTGCATGGCCGTAAACGACGGAAAGATTTACAAACCCCATGTTTTAAAAGAAGTCCGCGACCCGGTAACAAACGCGGTAGAAAGGAATATCCGCCCTCAGCTTCTGCATGAAAGCAAACTGCCGCCTGAGATTTTTGAAACCGTCCGCCGGGACATGCGCGGCGTTATAACAGAGGGAACCGCTGTATATCCGCTTAATATAAGAGCCGTTGAAATCGCCGGGAAAACAGGCACCGGCGAAATCGGCCTGCCCGATCACTGGCATTCGTGGTTTGCGGCATACGCTCCATACAACAGCGATAACGACGAAGAAAAAATAGTTGTTTCGGTTATCGTAGAAGCCGTTAATAAATGGGAATGGTGGGCACCTTACGCGTCCGCGGTAATTTTTCAAGGCTACTTTGCGAATCAGGAATATGAAGACGCGGTGCGCGCTTTGGGGTTTCAGTATATAATGCCGGTACAGGGGCGCAGGGAATGAGAATAAACGACGTTTTTAAAATAGACTATCTGTTATTGCTGCCCGTTATTGTTCTTTTGATACTTGGGATACTGTTCATCTATTCATCGGGGATAACTTCCGCCGGGACGCAGGTTTCAAGAGAGTACATCAGGCAGATTATATGGGCCTCAATCGGCCTGTCGGCTGCCCTTGTGCTTGCCCTTGTTAATTACCGCCGGTTCTACAGTATCTCCCTATACATTTACCTTTTTTCATTAGTGCCGCTTTTGTACACCCTCGTCTTCGGCAGGGTCATATATAACGCTTCACGCTGGCTCAGAATCGGCTCTTTCGGCATACAAACATCGGAGTTTGTAAAAATTTCCGTTATCATCCTCCTTGCCCGCTTTCTTGCCGACACGGAGCACAACAACGATACATTCTCCCGTTTTTTTGTAAGCTGCCTGATTGTTTTTTTCCCAATGGGCATAGTTTTAATCCAGCCGGATCTCGGCACGGCGCTTGTATACCTCGCAATTCTTATGACAATGACTTTTACGGCGGGAGTATCCATGCGTTATGTGGCGTTCATGGGCTCGTGCATCGCGCTGTCCGGGATATTCCTCGTACTGCCGCTGTGGCAGACGTACATCCTCAGAAAATCCCTGCCCGCCCTTTCATTGCTTACCAATCCAAAGATAATTGTTATCGCGGCGCTTTTCCTGTTAATAATCGCCTCTATTGCCCTGTTTGGTCATTTAAAATATAAAAAGCGGTATTTTTACTGGATTGTATATTCGGCGGCAATAATTGTTATGTCTTTGGGCGCTTCATACGGGGCGCGCATGGTACTGAAAAATTACCAGATTATGCGGCTTATTGTTTTTCTGGACCCGAATGTAGACCCGCGCGGCGCGGGCTGGAATATCATCCAGTCCGTAACGGCAATAGGTGCGGGAGGTTTGACGGGAAGGGGCTATCTTCAGGGCACTCAGAGCCATTACCGTTTTCTGCCCGAACAAAGCACCGATTTTATTTTTTCGATTTTTTCCGAAGAGGCAGGCCTTTTGGGAGGGCTTGTCGTTTTTTCGCTCTTTCTGCTTATATGCCAGCGGCTTTTGGTGACAATGAAAACCACGGTTGATCCTTTCGCGAAATATATCTGTTCGGGCCTTGCGGGAATGTTCAGCTTTCACTTTATTATAAATGTGGGAATGACAATGGGTATAATGCCGATTACCGGCATTCCGCTTTTGTTTATGTCCTACGGAGGGTCGGCGGTTCTTTCCGCTATGCTCGGCGTCGGGCTTGTTTTGAGCATCTACATAAGAAGGTACAACCGCTGATGTCCGGCAAAAGCGCCGAAAGATACATTGATCCCGTAACGGAGCTGGGCGGCCTTCTTTTAAGCGTTGAAAAACCTGATCGTTATTCAGGCGGCGAGTTCGGGATTCTCGCTAAAAAAGACGCGTCCTTTCGTACCCTTATCGCGTTCCCCGACCTTTACGAAATAGGCATGGGGAACCAAGCCCTTCGAATAATCTACAACAACCTGAACAACATACAGGACGTCTCCTGCGACCGCGCCTTTGCCCCGGCTCCCGATTTCGAGAGGTTGTTGCGTGAAAAAAACATCCCCCTTTACGGACTGGATACGGGCATAAGCCTCGCCTGCCTTGACCTTCTGATGTTTACCCTCGGCTATGAGCTTGGATTGAACGGCGTACTCGCCATGCTTGATGTTTCTGGAATACCCCTTCGCTGTGAAGAAAGAAACAAAGACGGCTATCCAATAATCATCGCCGGAGGGCCGGCCGTTTCCAATCCTCTGCCTTATTCGCCTTTTATCGACGCTTTCTGGATAGGGGAGGCCGAAGCGGGTTTTTTTGACCTTGCCGCCGAACTCGCGCGGTTAAAAAAAAGCGGGAAGGGCAGGGCGGCCCTGCTGGAAAAAATCTCCTCCCACCCCAATGTTTGGGTAAGGGGAAAGGAAAAGGCATCGCGCGCGGCTGCCGCTTTTTTCCCGCAGGACGCGGCGGTGTTTCCCGTTCCAAGCATGAAAATCGTACAGCACCACGGCGCGGTGGAAATAATGCGCGGCTGTCCAAACGGCTGCCGCTTTTGCCACGCCGGGTACTGGTACAGGCCCATGCGCCAGAAGTGCAAAGAGCTAATAGCGTCGCAGGCGCGGCAGATGGTAACAAAGGGCGGCTGGCGCGAGATAAGCATGTCTTCACTTTCTTCGGGCGACTACTGCGGCATCGGGGAACTTGTCGAGGGCCTTAACAACATGTTCGCCGGCCTGCACGTTTCCTTTCAAATGCCCTCGCTTAAGGTGTCAAGTTTTTCACTTTCGCTTCTGGAGAAAATTTCCGCGACAAGAAAAAGCGGCCTTACCTTTGCCGTTGAAACTCCTCAGGAAATGCGGCAGATTGCAATAAACAAAGAAGTCGCCCGCGGCTCGGTTACCGCGATTCTTGATGAGGCGAAAAAAAGAGGCTGGAAGACCGCGAAGTTTTATTTCATGATCGGCCTTCCGGTACCAGAAGCGCAATTAAGCGAGGAAGAGGAAATTGTTGATTTTATCGCCGATGTCGGCCGCAAGGCCCGGATGCACTTCAACATCAACGTCGGCATATTCGTCCCCAAGCCGCACACTCCCTACCAATGGGCTTCCCAGTTGGACAGCGAAACCGCGGTAAAAAAACTTGAGTTTATCCGTTTTAAACTGAAGCCGCTGGGACACAAGGTCAGCGTTTCCGATCCGCTTATTTCGCGGATAGAGGGACTGTTAAGCAGGGGGGACGAAAGGGCGGGGCTTTTGTGCGAACAGGCCTACCACGGCGGAAGCAGGCTGGACGCGTGGAACGAATATATCAACAGGGAAAAATGGACCCAGCTTCTGGAAGATCATTCAAATGTTACCGCCGAGTTTTTTTCCGGGCAGAACAATCCGCCCTGGCTTGCAATAGACTCCCGCGTGAGCCGCGAATACCTTCATTCTGAACTGGAAAAATCAAAGAATCCTCAGCGTACCCCCTCATGTTTGGAAAAATGCTCTTTATGCGGGGTCTGCGGCAAGGATGTAAGAATTACGCCGGCCGGTGAAAAAAACGCGCCGCCTGAAGGTTTTTTTACGGGTACAGGCGAAGAAAACATCGCGATCCCCGAAAAAGCGGATTTTATTGTTAACCATGATGAAGAGCCGGTTAACGAAAACGCGCCTCAACGTAAAAGCGATCCTGATGTTTACAGGCTGTTGTTCGCTTTCAGCAAAGACATGAGCGCTGTTTTTCACGGGCATTTAAGCCTTATCGAGATTTTTTCCATGGCCTTTACAAGAGCCGGCATTCCGGTTCTTTATACGCAGGGGTTCAACCCCCTTGCCAAAATAGAATTCGCGTCCCCGTTAACGACCGGCATAAGCGCGGGTTTTGAAATCGCAGCCGCCGATTTCGCTGGGGAGATTCAGGCGGATTTTTTTATTGCAAGTTTAAACGCGAATCTGCCGCAGGGCGTCCGCATAGAAAAAGCCGAAGGTTTTCGGATTCCTTCGGGAACAAAAAAATATTCATTGTCGTCCCTGTTATGGGGTTTTTCATATACCGGCGCCCGCGGGGAAACGGATTACGTTTCCGCCCGGGATGAAAAAAAATACAGGCAAAGCCGCCTTGAAAAAGACTGTGCGTCATTGTTTTCCCTCAGGCGCGGCGAAGTCCTTGCGCGGAATAAAAAAGACAACTTAAATGAATGGGCCTCGTATTTTGATACATACCGGTTTCTGTACTCATAAATCTACCATTAATTATAGTAGACAGAATAAACATTATGATTAGTAGTAAAAATATGGAACAATCCTGCCGGTATTGCTTTATTTACGCCATGCGCCCGCCGCGCCGTGCGCCGCTCTTTTAATTGGTATTGGGAAGTTTAAAAATACTGATATGCGTCGGCTTGCTGTATATGGGAGTAAAAAGCGCGGGGTCCAGTCCTGCCGCGACAATATACATTGAAACATAGGCAAAACTTGTAACGCCCGAACGCGCCGCTACATCGGCGTTTATATTTGCGGTTGCCTTCGCGTAATCGCTTAATTCAGCGGTATTCTGAAAAAACGAATTGTTTCTGGGTTCGGGTGAAATCAACTCTCTGGAACGGCGGATGCTGATATCGCCGCCGCTGTCAAAGGACGCGGTTGGAATGCCCCACGGAGCCGCGGGGAAACGAATCCTCAATGTTCCGCCCGCTGTTGTTAATACAGTCTTGATATCAACTCCGTCAAGATCAAGTTCAAAATAATTCCGGTTTTTAAAAAGGCTGTTTACCGAGGTAATGGACGATGTATTGGTCGGATCGCTGCTTGGAAAAATCGCGGTAAAATCTCTTGAAAGATCGGGACTTATGCTGTTAAGAACTTCGCTTGAGGTCTGGATTTCAGAGCTAATATCCTCACTGCTTATGTATATCCTGTAAAAAATCGAATAATTTGAGGCATANTAATACTGCTCTATCGAGGGAATATTTATGGTCGCCTCGGTATTGCTTATCCTCTGGATGCTGCCCTGTGAAATCTGCGGAAGAAAATAATATTCCTCAATGCCGCATGAAAAAAGAAAAAGCCCCGCGCATAAAAACACGCATAAAAGCGCGCTTTTCTGCGGCAGCTTTTTGATCAGGTTCATCTGGCCTCAGTATCATCAGCGGCGCGGCTTTGGCCGGCCTCAAGAACGGCGATTCTGCTTTGCGCCAAATTTACCCAAACGTCGATATTCGGCCATTTGATCATAACGGCGCGGTACGCCTCAATCGCGGCTGGAAAATTTTCCAGCGTTTCATTCAATCTGCCGACGGCAAATTGGGCGCGCGGAGCCGCGGCAAAAGCGAAAGGATGAGAGACGCTCNTACCGTAATATTCAACAGCCTGTTCAAGCCTGCCCTGTTCTTCCGCGGCGGCCGCTGCGTTNAANAACGATATGGGGCTTAAATATGTTCTGTTTCCTTTTTTAGCCGCGTTAAGCCATGCGTCTTCGGCCTGCGGCCAGTCTTCTCTTCTTGTGTATATATGGCCTACAAGCGACCATGCCTTCGCGCCGGCAAATCCCTGGTTCCTTTTCGCGAACGCTTCAAGCTCTTCCAAAAGAGCCTGGACTTCAGCGGAACCGGCNTCGGCGAATTCATGCGCGTCCTCTTCGTTGTGGTCATGATCCAGATGCAAATCCGTAAACCTGCGGTTTAATTCTTCTACTTCGGCGATTGCCTTTTTTTGCAGATAATCACTCAGGGAAAGATACGTTACCAGCCCCACAAACATAAAAATAATAACGCCCATAATAATAAAAATGGCCGCTCTGTTTCTTTGAACAAAATCGTTGATTCTGTCGCCTGTACTTACGCTTTTGCTATTGCTGTTATTTTGCATTCTCACTCCTTGGGATTTATTATTTTCAGTTCTTTTATCAATCTTGACAAATAAGTGCGCTGTATGGCAAGAGCCCTGGCAGTCTCGGTCTGGTTCCAGTTGTTTTCTTCCAGCACTTTGCGTATAAAGCTGGACTTGAAAATATTTACCGCGTTTTTCAGATTTCTTTCTCCCGGCTCCGCTTCCTGCGTTTCACCGTGTGTGAGGAACAGGTCTTCGCTTCCTATCCAATTGTTTTTGCCGATAACGCAGGCGCGTTCTATGCAGTTTTGAAGCTCGCGGACATTGCCCGGCCATGAATACGAAAGCATAGCCTCAAGCGCGTCCTGTGAAAAACCGGAAAACTGCTTTTTTGTCTCTTTCATAAAACCGTCAAGAAAGAAACGCGCAAGCTCGGGAATATCCTCCGGCCTTTGGCGCAGGGGCGGTATGTATATGGGCAGTACGTTCAGCCTGTAGTACAGATCGCCGCGGAACTGTCCTTTTTGCACCTGCTCTTCAAGGTCTTTGTTGGTAGCCGCGATTATGCGCACATTTACGGTAACNGTAACGTCCGAACCCACTTTCTCGAATTTCCTCTCCTGGATNACCCGCAGAATTTTCGCNTGTAACGACAGCGGCAGATCGCCGATTTCATCCAGAAAAATGGTACCGCCGTCCGCCATTTCAAANCGCCCCTGCCTGTTGGAAACCGCGTTCGTNAACGCGCCCTTTACGTGGCCGAAAAGCTCGCTTTCCAGCAGGCCTTCGGGCAAAGCCGCGCAATTNACCCTGATAAATGAAGAGCCGCTGCGCTTGCTTCGCAGGTGTATCTGCTCGGCGAAAAGTTCCTTCCCTACCCCGCTCTCTCCCAAAAGAAGGACAGAAGAGTCGGTCTGCGCGACCCTGCCGATGATTTCCATTTTTTCAAGAATAACGGGGCTTTTTGTTATTATCGTATGATAGCCGTGATCCGTTTGAAGCCTGTTCTGCAGTATTTGAATTTCGCTGTTCGCCTCTTCCATGTTTTTCGCGTTGACGATTGCAAGAGCCGCCTGATTTGCGAAAATTTCCAGCCATTCAGCATCGTCCTGGTTAAAAACAGCCTCGTTGATTTTGTTGATGACCTCGAGGACTCCGACACATTCGTCCTTTACCCTCATCGGAACGGCCACCATGGTTTTGGACGTATAATTTATCTGTTCGCCGATTTTGCTTAAATGGCGCTTGTCGTGCGCGAGATCGTTTACAACGAGCGATTTATTATGCTTGGCTACCCAGCCGGCAATGCCTTCCCCGGGTTTAATCGTAAACTTCTGTACTTCATTGCCCTTTGGACCCAGGGCAATTTCAAAGTACAGTTCGTTTTTTCCCTTGTCCATTAAAAAAAGACCCGAGGCTTCGGCGTCCAAAAGGCGCATCGCCGATTCCATAATCTCTGAAAGAAGGCCGTGGACATTCCTGAAATTCGTGTTTATCAACGAATTGATTTCGATTAGAGTATGAAATTTATTAACATCGATCTTTGACAGCATACCGTCTCAAACTTACGATTTATTATATCCTCATTCACCGGCTTGAGATTTTTTTGATTTGAGGACCGCGCCGAGGGTATAGGTTGAATCAGAAGATTCTTCTCCTGTCATGTAACGGGAGATTTCTTCCCTCTGCACCTTCTTCTGATAATCTCTAATGGAAAAGGCGGCCTTTTGTTTGTCGCTCTGTATTTCAAGCACGACGGCCTTTACCTTGTCCCCCGCCTTGTATTTTTTCAGGGCATCATCCGGGTCTTCATCGCGGTTTTCCACAAGGTTGGTTTTATGAATAAGACCCTCGATGCCGCCGGGAACCCGTATAAATATGCCGAAATCCGTTACGGAGGCAACCTCTCCTTCCACGGGGGAACCCTGTTTGTAATTATCGCAGAAATTCTTCCACGGGTCTTCGGAAAGCTGCTTTATGCCCAGTTTTACGTTACGGTTCTGGGTATCCACCGAAATNACCATAACCTCAACTTCCTGACCAACGGAAAGCCCGTTTCCCGGCCCCTTTGCCTTCCGCGTCCATGACATGTCGTCGGCGTGCAGGAAGCCGTCTATGCCTTCGTCCAGTTCTATAAACGCGCCGGCGTTGGTGAGCTTCACCACCTTGCGCTTGATTCTTGTGCCCACGGGGTATTTCTCTTCGATGTTTTCCCAGGGATTCTCCTGAACCTGNTTCAGTCCCAGAGAAACGCGCCCNGCCTGAAGATCGTAACCGAGGATCATGCATTCAACAAGGTCGCCGGGTTTTAACAGGTCCTGCGGCTTTTGAATTTTCTTTACCCAGGAGAATTCGGAAATGTGGGCAAGGCCCTCTATGCCCTCTTCAAGCTCGATGAACGCGCCGAATTCGGTAAGTTTTGTAACTTTGCCCTTTACGATATCGTTAACGTGGTATTTTTCCTCAAAGTGTATCCACGGATCGTCCGAGTANTGCTTCAGCGAAAGGTTGATCCTTTTTTCCTGACGGTCTATTCGTATAACTTTCAGGCGGATTTCCTGTCCTTTTTTTACAAAGTCTTTTGGGCGCGTAACGTGCCCCCAGCTCATGTCGTTGATGTGCAAAAGTCCGTCAAAGCCGCCGAGGTCTATGAACGCGCCGAATGAGGTGAAACTTTTTACAACGCCGGTTACGTCGGAGCCTATCGGAGTGTTTTCGAAGAAATTGTTCCGCTTGTGTTCAAGCTCCTCTTCCATGCACTTGCGCCTGTTCACGACTATGTTTATTTTTCCGTCTGAATAAAGACGCTCGACATAGGCGCGGATTTTCAGATTCAGTATTTTTTCGGGTTTATCAACTTTTTGAACATCGGACTGGCTTACGGGGAGGAACGCGTGCACTCCCGCGCCGAGGTTTACGTCAAAGCCGCCCTTTACCTGTTTTTCTATAACGCCTTCAACGGCGCGGTGATCGGCAAACGCCTGCCTTAAATTTTTCCAGAAAAGTTTCGCGTCCGCTTTCTGCTTGGAAACAATAACTTCGCCGTGTTTGTTTTCCTTCGCGATAAGGATCACGGGTACGGCATCGCCGATATTAGGAATCTCGGTAAATTCCGAAATAGGAATTTTNCCTTCCGATTTGTACCCTACGTCTATGAATACCTGATCCGGCGTAACTTGAATTACCCTTCCTTCGACAAGCTGCCCTTCTTCGAGCTGCTCAAGAGACTTCAGGTATTCTTCCTGCAATTGAGTTTGGATGTTCTCTCCGTCTTTTACCGGAGTCGTGTCCGATTCCACTTCCTTATCAGCCATTTCCTTTTCTTTCCTTATCCTTGATCTATTTCCTCTATCAATTTCTCATAAACTTGAATAATGGTCAAGTACGAAGTGTCCAAATATTGAACTCCGTCGGCGATTTTTAGGCTTCCCTCGGCCTTGTTCATGTCCATCTCGTCCCGCTGTAAAATGGCCTTTTTTATCTCTTCAAGGCTGAGGTTTGAAACCCCCTGTTCAAAGCGCCTTTTTGCCCTGGAATCCGCGCCCGCGTCAAGGTAAAAACGGCGTTCCGCGTGCGGGAATACGACGGTGGTCATGTCCCTGCCCTCCACCACTACATTGCGTCCCTGTGCAAGCGAACGGATCAGGTCGTTGACAATGTGCCTGACGGGGACAATTGCCGAAAGCGGCGACGAATAGCGGTCTATTTCGTCCGTGTGGAGCAGATCGGTAACATCCTCCCCGTCAAGAAAAACCTGATCCTTTTCGTAGGATATTTTGATGTTTTGGGCAAATTCGATTGCCTTTTCGCTGTCGGAAACGTCAATTTTTGCCCGTAAACAGCCCAATGTGATTGTCCGGTACAGATTACCGGAGTTTATGTAGGTAAATTCCCGCCCGTCCGGCCCTTTAAGTTTTTCGGCCAGCATTTTGGCGATGGTGCTTTTCCCCGAACCGGCGGGGCCGTCAATCGCTATTACCATAAATTCCCTCTGCGCAAATCAATTTATCATTAAATCCTTTATTTCGCTGTTAGTTAAGGGGCGGGTGCCGCCCTCCGGTAAACCGCCCAGAAGAACGGGGCCGATGCGTACCCTGCGGAGGAGCGCCGGGTGCAGATGAAAGTGGGAAAAAACGCGGCGGATTTCGCGGTTTTTGCCCTCAACAAGGACTACGCGCAGGCTTTTGCGGCCGGTTTTTTCCGCGGTTTTTGCCTTGTAACGCACTCCCTCAATCGTAACGCCAGAGTTAAAGGCTTCGATAACCTCGTCCGGGATTACGCCGGTCGCTTCCACGGCGTATTCTTTTTCAAGGCCGCAAGCCGGGTGCCCAAGGCGGGCGGCAAAGCCTCCGTCGTTGGTAAAGAAAATAAGGCCGCAGGAGAGAAAGTCGAGACGTCCCACGCTGTAGAGCCTTTCGCCCGCCTTTGGAAGCAGATCGAGCGCCAAAGGCCGTCCCTGCGGATCGCTTGAACTGCATAAAAAACCGGCGGGCTTGTTCAGGGCAAGGTGAAGCAGCCGGCTTTCTGTTTGAACGGGTTTTCCGTCAAGGAGGACGATGTCGCCGTCCTCTACTTTGCAGCCCTGTGCCGTTACCGTTATGCCGTTTACGGAAACCCTGCCGTTTGCGATGATCTCTTCGCAGGCCCTTCTTGAGGCAACCCCGGCGTGGGAGAGAAAAACCTGAAGCCTAATACTTCTCCCCCTCAAGCTCGAATTTTTCAGCGTCAATTTCGCTCAGTTTTGGAAGCTCCGCTATTGAATTCAGATGAAAAATTTTCAGGAATTCCTTCGTAGTGCCGTAGGTGACGGGCTTTCCGGGGATGTCTTTTTTCCCCGCTTCGCGGACAAGCCCCTTTTCCAGGAGGAGGCGGATCATGTTGTCCGCCGACACCCCGCGGATTTTCTCTATTTCGGCGCGGGTAACGGGCTGTGAATAGGCGACGATAGAGAGCGTCTCCATTGCCGCGCGGGAGATTTTCACGTCGTTTTTTTTGCCGTAGCGTTCCCGCAGGCTTTCCCAATACTCGGGTTTGATCGAAAGCATTATCCCGCCGCCAATCGCGGAAAGCTCAAAGCCGCAATCCGCGGACGATTTATAACGTTCGCCAAGATTCTCAAGGGCGGATTTTACCGCTTCTTTTGAAAGCCCGCTTATTCGGCTGATAGCGCCCTCGTCAAGCGGCTCGGCTTCCATGTATAGAATTGCCTCGACAAGGGCTGTCTCTTTTTCAAGGTTTTTGCTCACAAATAACTCCGGTTATGCTATACGTTGGACCTGATTAGAATATCACCAAAAAGACGGTTTTGAAAGAGCACGATCATGCGCAGTTTTGCCGCTTCAAGCACCGCAAGAAACGCGCACACCACATCCAGAGCGCCCGAACGGATTATGAGGTCGGTAAATCTGCACTCCCCCCGGTTTTCCAGGAATTCGGCAAGCAGGGTGGTTTTTTCGTTTACGGTAACTTCTTCGTAAAGGTCGATAATCCGCTCCGCGCTCATATTAACAGTCAGGGACGAGAATGTTTTTACCAAATCCCAGATATCCACTTTTTCCCACATATCGTCGTCGGCAAAGGGCAGATTGTGCTGCAATCTGCGCCGTTCCACCATCCACTCATTTTCCCTTTCTTTATCTTCCATCAGTTCGGAAAGTTTTTTATATTTCTGGTATTCAATCAGGCGCTCGACAAGTTCCGCCCGCGGGTCTTCACCGTCCGAATCATCGTCCATTTCAATGGGCAGCAGAGTGCGGCTTTTAATATAAAGCAGAGTCGCCGCCATCGCGTGAAAAGCGGTAAGGTCTTCAAGGTCCATGGTTTCCGCGCCGCACAGGTATTCGATGTACTGCTCGGTTATCTGGGCAATCGGAATGTCGTAGATGTTGACTTCGTTTTTGCGGATCATGTACAGCAATAAATCGAGGGGCCCTTCAAACTCGCTCAGCTTAAAACTGCGTCCCGCAGCCTCAGGTTTTACTTCCATTGTTTCCAGTATAGCGAAAACCGGAAAATAATTCCATCACAAACAGATGAAAGAAAACCGCGTTTCCACGGAATTTTCGCGCGGATTTGATGCCCCGCGCGAAAACTCCGTGAAACGGCCTAACCCTTAAAACAGCCCGTCGTCAGCGGCGGCGGCTTTTTTCGGCCTGCCGCGCCCTGGGGACGCGGCTGCCGCTCCTGCTGACGCTGTTTCAAAGACCGGCGCGGGTTCCGCAACGGCTTCCGCCGTGTGCGAAGGATCGCTTTTTGCCGCAGGGGACGGCGTTGAAGGAGCCGGTTTCGGCTCAGGCGCGGCGGGTTTGGCGGAAGGCGCATCGCCCTTTGGCGCGGGCGCGGTTTTTGCCTGCGGGAATTCCCTGCCGGGGAAAATCTGCGCGCGCAGTTTTGTTTCCAGTTCTTTCGCGAAATCGCCGCGCTGTTCAAGGTACTCTCTCGCGTTGTCCCTGCCCTGCCCTATTTTTTCATCGTTATACGAATACCACGCGCCTGACTTTTTGATGATGTCGTACTTTACCGCGCAGTCCAAAAGACTGCCGATCGCGGAAATGCCCTTGCCGAACATCAGTTCCAGTTCCGTGCGCCTGAAAGGAGGCGCGACTTTGTTCTTTACAACCTTTACGCGCACCCTGTTGCCGATAGCGTCCGCGTCTTTGGAAACCTCGATTGTTTCGGTCTTGCGCACTTCAAGCCTTACGGACGAATAAAATTTAAGCGCGTTTCCGCCGGTGGTGGTTTCGGGGTTGCCGAAGAAGACGCCGATCTTCATGCGGATTTGATTGATGAAAATGAGAATCGTGCGCGATTTGCCGATTGTCGCGGTAAGTTTGCGAAGGGCCTGGCTCATAAGACGCGCCTGCGCTCCCATTTGAGCGTCGCCCATCTCGCCCTCAATTTCCGCCTGCGGGGTTAATGCCGCGACAGAGTCCACGACGATAACGTCCACGGCCCCCGAACGGACAAGGCTCTCGGTTATCTCCATCGCCTGTTCGCCGTTATCCGGCTGTGAAACCCACAGTTCGTCGATGTTTACGCCGAGGTTTTTCGCGTAAACAGGATCGAGCGCGTGTTCCGCGTCCACAAAGGCGGCGTTCCCGCCCAGCTTCTGCGCTTCGGCGATTGCGTGCAGCGCGAGCGTGGTTTTCCCCGACGATTCCGGTCCGAAAATCTCGATGATGCGCCCGCGCGGATAGCCGCCGATGCCGAGAGCCTCATCCAGAAGGATGGAACCCGAGGGTATTACCTCGATGCCGGAGGCCGCGTTGTGCGCCCCCAGTTTGATTAGTGATCCCGCGCCAAATTGCTTTTCAATTTGAAGGCGGGCCGCTTCCAGGGCTTTCGCTTTTTCCTCGCTTGACGCGTTAGGATTGCCCCTGGTCTTTTCTGAATCATTTGACTTTGCCATAGATATCTCCTCCCCCTATATATGGCGCGCAGATGCGTGGCGCTTTAGTTTACAACGGAAAATCTATCATATTTTTAAAAAAATTACTACAGCTTTGTGAAGTATTTTTTTACCTTGCTTTTCTCCTGAAAATTGGGGATACTAAACAATAATGAACGAATTTGTAATATGCGCTACTCGTTCCATGCGTAACTATGCCTGTGAGGCAATATCCTGCCTGACGAAATTCCCGGAATTTACCGCAGCCGCGGATCAGATCAACGGCGTTGAGCTTCTGAGTACCGACCGTTTCGCTGACGGCGAGATGGAAGTTACCGTCAATTCTTCCATACGCGGCAAGGACGTGGTTATTTTTTCATCAAGCGCGCGCAGTAACGAGGCGGGGCTATGCGTAGAAGAGGCAAAAATCGAGCTGTACCANACCGTTGACGCGCTCATGCGCGCTCAGGCCGGCAGAATCATCGTTTTTGAGCCTTTTATTTCCTGTTCGCGNTCGGATCGCACCACCCGCAGAAGTTCCGTCGGTTTGTGGGTTCATCTAAAAACCCTCTCAAGCCTTGGAGCGCGGCACATCGTTACATTTCAGCTTCATTCGGACAAATCCAAAACCATGCTTGATCCTGCAATCTGCGCCATTGACGATATTCCCGCCCTTACCCTGTTGAAGCGCCACCTTTGCGACGTCTATATTAAAACCGCCGAAAAGCTGGAACAGGAAGTCAGAAACCAATGGGCTTTTTGTTCGGTGGACGCGGGCGGGGAAAAGCTGGCGCGGGTCTTTGCCAATTCATTCGGCGCTCCCTTGGTTGTCGCCCACAAACAGCGAAACTATTCCAAGCCCAACACGGTCGAATCGATCCACATCCTTTCCGCCGAGCCGCTGGAGGGCAAAAGCCTCTGGATAGTGGACGATCTTGTTGACACCGCCGGGTCCGTGGAAAGGCTCATCTGCGCCCTCGCGCCGCTTAATCCCAGAGAGATCAACGTCATTGCCGTGCACGCGCTTCTTTCGCCGCCGGCGGCGCAGAGGCTTGAGGCTCTTTCGCACGAGGGCCTTTTAAGCCGCCTGATCGTTACCGACACCGTATGCTGTTCCAATTCGCTTCCGCGGTTATCGGGACTGGAGATCGTTCATTCGGCGGAACTTGCCGCGAAAATAATAAAGACCATTTTCAACAACGAATCGATGAGCAAACTTCTGCGTCCCTTTAACGCGGCTGTGTACCTTGGGGGGAAGCAGACAGTTAGCAATGGGTAGTGAATAGTTAGCAATGGGTAGTGATATAGAGAAATATTGGTTAACCTTAAATATTTTTGGGTTAACACAAATTGGGGGTATTGATGAAGGCTGTAATTCAGCGTGTGGAAGACGCTTCGGTAACTGTTGACGGGGTTGTTAAGGGCGGCATAAATGAGGGGCTTTTGGTTTACCTTGGGGTCGCGCTTGAAGACGGCGAAAATGACGCGGAGTGGCTCGCCGAAAAAACCGTCCATCTCCGCATTTTTGACGATGTAGACGGAAAGATGAATCTGTCGCTGAAAGAGATAACCGACTGCGGCGCAGAGGCCGGCGTTCTTGCCGTCTCTCAATTTACCCTGCTTGCGGACGCAAGAAAGGGCCGCCGTCCCACATGGAACGGAGCGGCTCCGTCTGAATCTGCAAAAAAACTCTACGAGTTCTTTATCGCAAAAGTACGCGAGCGGGGAATAACCTGCGAAAGCGGAGAATTCCAGTCNTACATGAAAGTTACNTACACCAACGACGGCCCCGTAACAATTTTACTGGACAGCAAAGAAATCTGACGCCGGCTGNTCATGTTCACTGCTGCCTGTTCTCCAGCCTGCCCGNCTGGTGGATNGCCACTCCNTCAAGGCCGATCTCCTGCGGCGCGCCTGAAAGCGTAATTTTTCCCAGCACTTCAAGCGGGCGTTCGCTGTTTATTGAGAACGGCCCGTAAAAAACGACGGGAACAATGCCCTCAAGGGTTCTGCGCGTATCATAGCCGACAAGAAAATCAAAGCGCGTAAAATCGTCCGTTACCTCAACGTTAGTCGCCATGCCGCTCCAGATCACGTGCACGTCCCTGTAGACGGCCGGCTCTTTTTTTACATCCGCGAAAGAAACATTGTCGCTTCGTTTAAATGTGTCAAAGCCGGGAACTTCCATGTATGAGACAAGAAGGCGGGCTTTGTTTTTAAGCCCGTCCGAGGCGTTGGATTCCAGGATGCGGTTAAGGTTGATTTTCGCGGCCTCGTCGCGGTACGAGGTAAAAAGAGACAATGCCCTGTCGTAAAGACCGGTTGCCTGATCGCGCGTAAGAATGTACATGTAAGTGCCGCCTGTCTCTACAGGGGCGCTTCGTTCCTGCCCCGAAAGCACAAATTCCGCCGTGGGGCGGGAATCGCGGTTTTTATTAAAGGGGCCGGGCGTTACGCCGGTTTTTACAAAGATCCCGTAAACCAGAAGAACAACCGCCGCTAAAACCAAAGACGCGGCGAAAACCATCCCCGGGGTAACGGCGGGAAACGGAATCGGCGGGTATAGTTTCGCCAGTCTTTCCGGGGTAAGCCAGTCGGAAAGCGAATCGGGGGTTGAATGCCTGCGGATAATTGCCAGCGCCTTTTTCGCGATTCTGTTTTTCGGATCAATCTCCTGAACGTCAAGGTAATAATCAACCGCCTGAACCGTGTCCATGCGCTTTAGAAAAAGGACGGCAATGCCTAGCATTGTGGAAGGGTCCTTCATTTTTATCTGTCTGGCCTGCCGGAAATTGGCAAGCGCGTCCGTAAAAGCGCCGGTATGAAGGCTGATAACGGCAAAAAGGTAATAGTAGTTAAAAGAGCCGTAATAGCGGTCTTCTTCGGATTTTAGGATATTCAGCGCGCCGTTGTAATCGCGCATCTTCGCAAGACGGGCGGCTTTACTCAATAAAGGGTCTATTTTCATCGGTTATCGCGGTTAATTCCTGTTTCTGTGCTTTTCCATGCTCACTTCTATGTCTGTAAGATCATGTTCTTGCAGAGCTATTTCGCCGGCAATAAATAGATCAATGACTTCCTGCAATTTCCTAAGAACAATCAGATTGATGTCTTCGCCAAACAGCGCGGCCTCTTCTCCTGCGGCTTCCTCAATGGCTGTGACGCTGACAAACACGAACGGCACTGCCGCCTTTACCTCTTCCCTGGGAATTTCAGGAGGTTTTACGGCGGCGGCTTGCGGGATTTGCGGGATTTCAGGTATTTTTACCGCGCTTTCCGCAGCGGCCGGAGAGGAAATGTACCAGTCTGTATCCTCTGTTGTAAGAAAGACCGAGTATGAAAAAGAGCCTCCGGGGAGAAGAATTTCGGGTTCGTAATAATAACAAACCGCCGAGTCGCGTACCGAGAACGGAAGATTGCTAAAAGACCGTCCTTTAAAATAACGTATTTTCCAGGGAGCGTCGCTTAACCTTTTCCAGTTCGCGAAGTGCAGAAAATCCGGTTCTTTTGAACCGTCTCTAAACGGATTTGTAATGCTCCCCATCAGCGAAACTTGCTCTCCGCGCGACACCCAGTAGTTTTCGCCGGATGAGTTTTCGATGATCATTTCCTTTGTGATGGTCAGGGTATCCGTAATAAAGGGAACCATTTTGCGCGATTCGCCCAAATGCGTATCAATGAGCATCCTGAGGCCCACTTCCAGCTCCCTTTCGCCCTTATTGTCGATGATTACGGTAATTTTAACGCCGTTTGCCGTGCGCGAGCTTG
>JGI24698J34947_10000437_pt1 | contig 19219 bp, 23 predicted proteins | sample TergutMp193P3_FD_34947 | JGI IMG/M metagenome (IMG submission 34947) | reverse complement strand
CTGTTCGGCGGCGGGGGAAGCATAACGGAAGCCGCCAGCGGGTGCCAGGACATCGGAATATTTGGCAAATGGCAAAAGTGGAAGCATATACACTACAACGAGATTAACAAAGTGGCGTTCTACGAATGGGCGGCAACCCATGACTTCCCTATATATTTCAGCGAATATAGCTGCAATGATAAGCGGTTTGAATTGGTTTGGGAAAAAAATGTTATCGCAAAAATAAACAGGGGAAACGGAATTTATAGAACGGAGAAACTTTTTTGGAATAAAATAACTAACAAGGAGAATATATGATTGCGATTGATTTTTTTGAATTTATCCCAAAGGAAGCGAGCGACCCCGACACGGCGTGTATTGCAAAATTCAATTTTGAAATTTACGGCATCCTGTTTCGGTCGTGGAAAATCCGATGCAAAGACGGGATTCACTACAGCATCTCGCCTCCGTACGTGAGGCATTTGGGCGAAAGAACCGATATTGTTTTTTTCACTTACAAAGAGGATTTTGTGCATATTACCCGCTCGGTTATCCAAACCGCAAAAGAAAACGGGATTATAAAGCAAAACAAGTCTAACCGCCGCTATGCGGCAAGGAGAAGAGAAGATGGAGAATAAAATGGAATATCCCCGCCCGAAACCCGCCGCGCCGCCAACGCGCGAAGATTACGAGCGAATAGCCGCGCTGCTGAATAGCAGGCTTACCACCGCGCAAATAGTGCCGTGGGAAGAAACTCAATACGCAAAGGGGGCGTTATGAGCGAAAACGAAAAATTGGAAACAGCATCAAGAGCCAGCCATATTTTAACCGAGCTTAACGAGCTTGAGGCATACATAAACTGGAAGCTCAATAGCGATAAGGACAAGCTCCTAACCCGCATATCAGAAATCAGAGCCAAGGCTTCCCTTTTGGAAAAAGAGGCAAAAGAGCCAAAGCTGTCCCCCACGTTCGGCACGTTCACCGACCCCCGCGATGGCCGCACTTACCGCACGGTCAAGATAGGCAGGCAGATTTGGCTTGCAGAGAACCTCGCCTTTGCCTACGCTGGCGGCAAGTGCTACAACAACGACCTCGCCAACGAAGCCAAGTACGGCAGGCTCTACGACTGGGAGACGGCGAAGAAGGCCGTGCCTCCGGGGTGGCATTTGCCGACTAAAGGCGAATGGGATGAATTGCAAACTTTGGTAGATAAATCCAAACTAGGCTATCACCTCAAAAGTAGAACCGGCTGGAATAAAGAGGACAATGGAGACGACCTATTAGGCTTTTCGGCTCTGCCGGGCGGTTACGGCTACTCGGATGGCAGTTTCTACAATGTCGGCAACGGCGGCTTTTGGTGGAGTGCTAGCGAGAACGATAGCTACAACGCCTACCGCCAGTTCATGTACTACGGCAGCGAGGGCGCATTCTGGGACATCATCCTTAAGTCCTCCTTGTTTTCTGTCCGTTGCCTGCAGGACTGCGTGATGTGAAACAACACGCGCCTATAGCGAAGCAATAGGCGTAAAAAAATAGGAGAGCACAAAACAATGATTATGACAATTCAAGCAATTCGTGAATTTGGGCAGTTAGCAAGGAGGCTTTAGATGGCACGATTTGAATATTGCGGTTTTTGCAAACAAATAAGTTTTTGCAAATACATAAAAAAATGTAAAAAATGGGTTTGTCATTTTTGCGAAAGTTTTTTAGAATATCGACTGGAGAAGAAATGAAATACCTTGCGAATTTTTCGGGCGGTGCAAGCTCCATTTTGGCTACAAAGATAGCTTTGGATTGTTTTGGCGAAAACAATGTGGATATTATTTTCGCCGAGACAAACCAGCATTTGCCGCTTATGCAAGAGGTTATTAAGCAAGCACAGGATTGGTTCAAAAAAGAGATTGTCATTCTTAACAGCGGCAAGCAGTTGGAAAAACTTGTGGAAAAATACGGGCATTTCAGAAATAGCAAAATGTGCAATTACTGCACAAGAATTTTGAAGCAAGAGCCTATACAGAAATTTTGCAAAGAGAATTATCCCGATGGCGATTACTGCGATGTGCTAGGCTACGACTATTCCAAAAAGGAGCTTAACAGGGCAAGCAAATTTATTCTTTTCAAAGGGCGGGGGTGCTTCCCGCTTATTGAGCTTCGCATAGACAAAATAGAGTGCATAAAGAGGCTTGCGGCGAATGGCTTTTCTTTCTTTGCGGAGCATTACAAACACGATACCCACTTTAACTGCATACCGTGCATAAAGGCGGGTAAATACCATTGGGATTATATCTATAAATACCATCCCCGTGTTTGGGTTCAATGGCTTGGCATAGAAACGCAATTAAAGAGAGAGGGGAAGGCAAACTGCCTGCATTACTTTGAAAATCCAAAACCGCCACGAAACTTTCAGGTAGAGTGCAACGGCTTTTTTTGCACGGTTGATAGCGTGGGGGATATTATTGTGGATGATTTCGCTTTTTTGAAGTCTTATTTTCACGGGGTAAAGTAAATGAAATACTTCAAATGCCTCAAATGCGGGAAGGACATCAAAGGCACATCGTTTGTAAATATGCGACTGGCCGAAAAGCTCCGAATACGAAATTCTGATTTTCAGCAAAACGCAGTACATTTCTGTTGCAAATGCAACAAGGAGGAGAGATTATGTGTAACATAGATTATGAGGCCAAATACAAATTTTGTGAATCAGGAAAGGCAAACCTTGATTTTCATAAATCGTTTGGAATCCCCATAAGGGATTTCTACGATGGATTAATGTCTGTAATTTTAAAACAAATAACAATAGACATATTTAAATTTGACGAATTTTTGCACGATGAACACGGCGATTATGAAGATGATGGCAAAAGCATGGAAGATATTGTCATAGAAAAATACGGCAACAATGCGCTTAAAGTGCTGGAGAGGTTGATATGACATACGGATATATAAGAGTATCCACCGACAAGCAGGATATTGAAAATCAGAAAATAGGCATTGAGCGCAAAGCACGGGAACTCGATACTGTCGTTGAAAAATGGATTTCTGACGATGGAGTGAGCGGCACAAAAGAATATGAGAAACGCCAGCTTGGAACACTCATGAAGGAAATAGAAGAAGGCGACATAATTATAGTGTCGGAAATTAGCCGCTTGGCCCGCTCCGTGTTTATGCTGTTTAGAATCGTGGAGCAAATAACGCAAATAAAAAATGCGTTAATATATTCCGTAAAGGAAAGCCAAGTTTTGAAAAAAAATGATGTTGTGTCTGCAATAATATTGTCTGCTTATGGCACGGCGGCGCAGATAGAAAGGGAAATGATTGTCAAACGAACCATAGAAGGCCTTGAACGGCGCAGGCAAAATGGAGTGTTGTTTGGCAGGCCGCTAGGCAAGAAAAACAAAATGCAAAAATTAGATGGCAAGCAGGAAGAGATAAAAAAACTTGCGGAAAATCATGTGAGTTTTTTCAAAATTGCGTGTATTTATAAAGTGAGCCGAATCACTTTGGATAAATTCTGCAAATTGAACAATATTGGAAATCCACGCAAAATAAATAAAATGCGAGCGGACAACGAAGAATCCAAATACAAGAGAAAAAGGGTTTTGAACTGGCTGGATTCAAAAAAAGACTTGATAATTTCCTTGATAAAGGAAGGCAAAAACAGAAATCATATCTATACGGAATTGAACAAAATAACGCCCATTAAAAAAGGCACTTTTTACAGTTGGTTTTATGAGGCAGAGAATTGCGAGTTTTATTCGGAAATTACGGAAATTGCCAAAGAACTCCGTTCAGTTAGAAATTTTAACTGCGGAAAAAACAAGGAGAGATGACCATTTTGGGGCCAAAGGGGAGGGGGAAAAGCAAAAAAACCGATAAAAAGCGATGAATATCACGCATTTTTGCAGAAAAAAGCAAAAAAAGTGAGGTCTTTCGCTCACTTTTTAAAAAAATAATGTATATTTATAATTAACTGGCAATGTTGCCGGGCAACCGCCGGAAACGGCAAGGATGGCTCAAATGAAAGCGGCAGAGAAAAACGCAGAAGAAACAAAGGGGGTGGCATGACGATTAAAAAAGGCAATGAACGGCTGCAAATAGTCCTGACAGAAAAGATGCTAAGGGACTTGGCAAAAGCTGGCTACTCCGACAGAAAGGATGTAAGGCAGTTTTTTTTGTTTTGCGTAGCCGAAAAGCTGGAAAATTTAAAAGCCGGAAACGGCAGAAAATAGAAATGCCGCGAGAATAATTTTCGGCATACGTTATTTTTTTGCAAAAAATTCAATCAACAATCAACGCCGCCAAACAAGCGGCAGAGGGTAGCTATATGGTATTTGGTTATATAAGAGTGAGCACCGACAAGCAGGATGTGGAATGCCAAAAAATCGGAATCGTTAAAAAATCTCAAGAGCTGGGATTGTTCATAGACGAATGGATTTCTGATGAGGGTGTTTCCGGCGTTACGGAATACGAAAAACGCAAGCTGGGCTTGCTTATGAAAAAAGCAAAAGACGGCGACACAATTATAGTGTCGGAGATTAGCCGCCTGGCTCGCTCCGTGTTTATGCTGTTTCGCATTGTGGAGTTTTGCACTCAAACAAACAACATCGCAATCTACAGCGTTAAAGATAATATTAATGTCCTGAAAAAAGGCGACATAATAAGCACTATGGCTATTTGCTTTTTTGGAATTTCCGCGCAAATAGAAAGGGAGATGATTGTCAAGCGCACAAAGGAAGGGCTTGAGCGGCGCAGAGCGGAAGGCGTTATTTTAGGCAGGCCTATAGGGAAAAAGAACAAACGCTACAAGCTGAAATGCAAAGTAAAAGATATAAAAGACTATATAGCCCAAGGATTCAGCGCATACAAAATAACGAATATTCTTCACTGCGGAAAAAAGACACTGAATAATTTTTTAGCTGAAAACCACATCCATTATGAAAGCAAATCGCATAAGTCAAAAAACGCAATTCCAAAAGAAGAAGATGTAAAAAAAATCTTTTGGCAAAATAAAAATTACATCAACAGCCTAATAGACCAAGGCATGAACCTCACTTCTATATGGGAGAAATTCAACGAAACAAAACACAGCATAACAAAACATAAATTTTACCGCATGGTAACTGAAAACCCTGATATTTACAATCGCGCAAAAGAAAAATGCCATCAGTTGCGAATTGTAAATAACGCAAGCTGCAAAAAACACTATTTTAAATTCGCTTGCTAATTTGCTCCTAATTGACCTGCGCAATGGTTCCGTTCTCAACCCAAAACGTGGCATTCCCGTCAATCAAATTCGGAATATCCGTTTTGTCATTCGCAGACAAGAAAATAATTGAACGCAAGCCTGTTTTCACGCAAAGCGCAAATAACCCGTTGCGCCCCTTTTTTGTAAGCAAATCGGCGCGGTCAAAAATGAGCAATTCGGATTTATCCAGCATCGACACCGCCGCCTGCACAGTGCAGCGTGTCCGGTATTGCTCGGATTCAGACAAAAGCAAATACGGCTTCTCGTCAAACGACACCGATAAATCAGGCTCTATGGCAACTATTCCCCACTCCGCTTCTTCGCATAGATTTTTCAGCACAGAGTTAAATTCTTTTAATGCGTTTTCAAGATGGCGTTTTCTCAATCCCTCCGGCGCAAGCAATTTCACAATTTCTATGTAGCTTATTATTTTTTTGTGAACCTGAATTGCCTCGCAATAGGCATCGTATGCGGCCAGCGCGTCTTTTGCCGCCTGCAAGTCATCGGCGGCGGCTGTGTTTGGCTCGGCAACGGTGGAAGAATTCAATTTTTCCTGTGCATCCTCTGCCGCCTTGATTTCTGCTTTTATGGCGGCCAAATTTGAATACGATAAATCGCAAGCCGCTTTTTTTTCTTTGCGCTCCTTTGCGATTTTATCAACATCCACTCCTATATTCGTTGCTGGCGCGTTTGCCGGTATAAGTTTTTTGCCGTCAATTTTCACAGCCTTGCCGCAGTGAGGGCATTTATAGGGATTTTCCGCATTTTGCATTTTTATATAATTTTCTTCCGCTAAATTGCTTTCATGTATTTTTTTTTGATTTTCTTTTTCGGCGGCGGCAAGTTTTGTTTTCAACTCTTTAAGATTTGCGGCTTTTTCTGCCAAGCCTGCGCGTTCATAATCGCTTATGGCGTTTGATTTGACCGATTCGTCATAGGCCGTTTTTTTGGCGTTTAAGGCCTCTTGCAGGCTCTCTCTTGTATCTGTTAAGGCAAAACCATTAGGGCACCATGATTCGCCCTTGGAAGTGCCGTAACGCTCGCCTGTGATGCTTTCCCATTTTCCTTTGAGCTTTGTGCCTTCTTCTTTGAATTGGGCCACCGCGCCATCCCATCCCTTTGCGGAAACAGCCTTAACAACCGCATCGCAATTAGCAACGCCTTCTTTTGCCAATTCTTTTTCCAAATCTTCCATTGTCGGCTCCGCTTTCAGCAAGGCAATCCAGCACTCGGCGGCATCGCTTTTCTTCATGTCAAGCGGGGATTGGAGGCCGGAGGCATACACGGATGAAAAAGGAGGGGAACCATCCGTGTAGCCCTTGCCGTCTGGAAACTGCATAACCGCGCGCCCGTTTTCGGTTTTAATTTCTATGTTGGCGGTGGTTTTTCCCATTTTCACAAGATATTTGTAATCTTGCTTTTTTAAATCTTTTACGGGGCATTCGCCCGTGAGTGCGGCAGAGACAGCCTGCATGATGCTTGTTTTGCCTGCGCCGTTCTCGCCGCCTATTATGGTTATGTTTGCCAAATCAAAATCGGCATCCTTGATTCCCCTGAAATTTGAAATGCTCACTTGCATATTTTACCCCTGTTAGAATGGTTTTTGCTTTGCTGTGTTAATCTGCTTTTGCGGCTGTGTTTGCGGCTGTGTTTGCGTTTGCGGCTTTGGCTGTGGCATCAGCGTTGGTTCTTCAGGCGGTTTTGCCAAAGCGGGAGCGGCTTCAGGTTTTGCCAAAGCGGGCACTGTTTCCGGTTTCGGCAAAGCGGGAGATTCTTCCGGTTTGGCCAATTTCTTCGGCTCCTCATAAATGGGAATTTCGCTGTCGTCATCATCGCCAAAATCCACAGAAAGATTCAGATAACCCGCCAGCCGCCTAAGCGCGGATTTAACCGCCATCCGGTCGTACCACTCATTCCAAAATTCGCCATCTTTGCCTTTGCTTTTTGAGCGAATGTAATCTATATCTTCGCGCGTTAAAACGGAGCGCATGAATTCGCCGTTCTTTGTTTTGACAATCGCATAAGCGGCTATTACATCGCCTCTGCTGCTCATTGCCGGTTTATGCTTGATGTATTCGTCATCGCCAAGGCAATAATCAAAATCGTCATTTTCATAAACAGGATTTGCGGAGATGTATGTATATTCGCCGGTGCGCCATATCTGTTTTTTTATGCCGCCCACCATCGGCATATACGCCACTTTCTTTATCCATATAGGCGGCTCGTTTTTCTTTGCGATGTTGGAGTTGAATATTGCAAACGCCGCTTCCTTGCCATCAGGTAGCAAGCCGTCTTTGGCGCATTTCAGGCAGGCCTCGAAAAGCGATTTGTGGTCTGCCGCCAGCATTTCGGGTTTCTCTTGCAATACGGTGATTACCACGCGCTTAAATGCTTCAAGCCTTATGCTTTTGGGAAGCAATGCTTTTATTTCCATTTGGCGGCTGGTCAGCGTTGCGCAGAATTGCTCAAGCGGATTGTTTTCATTCGCTTGCGGTGCTTTGATAGTGTTATTTGCCATTGTTTTTCTCCTTTGTTATAGGGCAAAAATCTGTTCCGTGCGCTATGCAGTAAGTCTTATTGCATAACATACTCATCGGGTTTTCGGGAAATGAATAGGGGTCTCTTGAATCCTGGAAATTTTGCATATCTCTAACCACCCTTTGAATTGTGGCCCATGCGGTTTTCTCGCAAAGCGAAACATCGTATTCGGTGATTTTAATCGAATCCTGAGGCCGTGTTTTTGGCGTTCGCTTCACAAAATCAATCGCTGCCCCTTTCAATTTCGCAGGCAGGTTATCCGGCGGCGATGTGCGGAAAAGCAATGAGTACGCTCCAAGCTGCGCGTGATGCGAGCGGGAAACCGCTCCTGTTTTCAAATCGCGCAGCCATAAATTCCCGTTTTCATCTTCGGCAAGCAAATCTATTTGCCCGGAAAGCTCCCAGCCTTCGTCAATGCTTGCCGTTATGCGAATTTCAGTCGCAACCGGCTTCAAATTCTTGCCATGCTCCTCAATATACACGTTGGCCATTCGCCGTATCTGTTTTTCGGCGGTTTCTATTGACGGCGTTGAATCATCCCAGATGCAGCCCTTGCTGGTTTCTTCCTTCAATGCTTGCAGGGCTTTCATTGCCGAATTTTCTTCTGAATAATTTTCTAGCAAAATCCTAGAATTAAAATAAGCCTCTACCATAGCGTGCGTTGCCGTTCCAACCGCCGCTCCTATTGACGGCAATTCGGAATTGAGCGCGTATCCGGCTTTTTCAATTTCACGCCTGAACTGCCTCGCCGCCGCTCTGCGCGGGCAGTCGTTGTATGCCGGAAGCATTGAAGCCCTTATCCTTAAATTATGTTTCAAAAAAAATCCTGCCTTTTGTTTTAAAAATATAAATTAGTTAGCAAGTTATGCAGCTATATCACGACCAGGAAAAATGCGTTTGCGAATTGCAGGAAAAATACCGCAATGGCTACAAAGCTCCGCTTTTGGTTGCTCCGTGCGGGTTTGGGAAAACAGTCGTGTTTGCGGACATCGCAAAAAAAGCATCAGACAAAGGCAATTCGGTGATTATTGCGGTGCATCGTCAAGAATTGCTAGAGCAAACTTGCAGCACGCTTGATAAATTCGGTGTTTCACATGGAACAATAACAGCAGGCAAGCAAATTTCAAACGGCTGCGAAATACAAGTGGCGAGCATTCAAACGCTTGCAAGGCGGCTGCAAAACATAAACGCGCCAACGCTTTTAATTTTTGACGAGGCTCACCATGTTTTGTCGAACACGTGGCGAAAAATTATCCAGCATTTCAGCAGCTCAAAAATACTCGGCGTTACCGCAACGCCTTGGCGCATGAACGGCGCGGGGCTGGGAGAAATATTTGATTGCATGGTGTTGGGGCCAACCGCAAATGAGCTTATGCAAAATGGAAGGCTTGCGAAACCCGTGTATTATGCCCCGCCGGAAGCAGCGGATTTTGAAGATGTGAAATTGATTTCCGGCGATTATGACAAAGGGGAAATTTCAGCGCGAATGGACAAGCCGCACGTAACCGGCGATGCCATTTCGCATTACAAAAAAATATGCCCGGATGCTCAGGCGGTTGCGTTTTGCGCAACTGTCAAGCACGCAGAAAATGTGGCAAAGGAGTTCAGGGAAAACGGAGTGCCATCGGAATCCATAGACGGCGCGGATGTTTTGCGCAGGCAAAAAATACAGGACTTTGCGGAAGGCAGAATAAAAGTTCTCACATCGTGCGAACTGATTTCGGAGGGCTTTGATTTGCCAGCCGTTTCTGCCGCCATAATGCTGCGCCCTACCGCTAGTTTGGCCGTTTGGGTGCAGCAGGCGGGAAGGGCGCTAAGAATGGCTCCAGGCAAAGAAAAAGCGATAATACTAGACCATGTGGGAAATTCTTTGAAGCATGGGTTTATTGAGTATATAAGCGATTGGAGCTTGGAGGGGATAAAACGCCGAAGGGAAAAAGAAAAAGAATCCATTCCGCAGTTCCGGCGGTGCAAAAATTGCTTTATCGTTTTTCCGGTATCGGTGAAAAAATGCCCGGAATGCGGCGGCGAACCCGCATTGAGCAGAAAAGAGCTAAAGAGGATTGAAGGCGAACTAAAAGCGGTTGAGGCGATAAAAATAAAGACAGCCGCAAACACGGAACGCAGAAAGGCAAAGAGCTTAGACGAATTGACCGCGCTCGGAATATCGCGAGGCTACAAGAATCCTAAATACTGGGCACAGTGCGTTTTCAACGGCAGAATTTTCAACGGCAAAAAGAAGCCCAGACTTTTGCCATTAAAGGAGCTAATATGAAGGTGGTAAAGATTGCAACGGATGCGCTAATTCCTTACGCTGGCAACGCCCGTACGCATTCGGAGGAGCAGATAGCGCAAATAGCAAACTCCATAAAGGAATTTGGCTGGACTAATCCGATTTTGATAAAACCGGATAAAACGGTAATCGCCGGGCATGGGCGGTTGCTGGCCGCCAAGAGAATCGGGATTGAAACGGTGCCTTGCATTGTTTTAGATTCGTTGAGCGATGAGCAGTGCCGCGTTCTGGTTATTGCGGATAATAAACTTGCGCTTAATGCAGGGTGGGATTTAGATTTGCTTGCAAGCGAATTAGCGGAATTGAAAAACATAGATTTTGATTTATCGGTAACAGGTTTTTCCGATGCTGAATTGAATGATATTTTTGCCGGGCTTGAAAAAGACGAAACATCCGTTGAGGATGATTTTGATGCTGACAGCGCAGCCGAAGAAATTGCGGAGCCTATTTCCAAGAATGGGGATGTATGGCTTTTAGGCGGCCATAGGCTCATGTGCGGCGACTGCACGAATGAAGATAATCTAAAAAAACTCATAGGCGAAAAAAATATAGATATGATATTCACAGACCCGCCCTACGGCGTTTCAATCGGGGATAAAAACAAGTTTCTTAACAAGTTTCAAAAATCAGGCCGTTGCACGGAAAATCTAAAGAATGATACTTTGAAACCCAATGAGCTTTACAAAATATTGCTTGCGGCTTTCAAGAATGCGAAAGTGCATTTGAATAACAGTGCCGCCGTGTATGTAACTGCCCCGCAAGGAGGCGGATTAGGGATGATGATGATGATGATGAAAGACTCCGGTTTGGAAGCCAGGCACGTTTTAATGTGGATAAAAAATTCGCCAACGTTTTCGATGGGAAGGCTGGACTACGATTACCAGCACGAGCCTATTCTTTTCACTTGGAATAAAACCCACAAGAAAATAATGAAAGGCAAGCACAAAACAAGCTGCTGGTTCATAGACAAGCCAAGAGAGAGCAAGTTGCACCCGACAATGAAACCCGTTGAATTAGTAGAAAATGCTATTCTAAATTCGAGCGAGGCAAACGATATTGTTCTTGATATTTTTGGCGGCTCCGGCTCCACGCTCATAGCCTGCGAGCAAACCAGCCGCATTTGCCGCATGATGGAAATTGACCCTATTTATTGCGATGTTATTGTTAAGAGATGGGAAACTTTAACCGGCAAAAAGGCGGTTTTGGAAAATGGCAACAAGCGAAAAAAAGCTGCAAGCTGAAATACTGCGCAAGCTAGGTTCCAGAAGCGATGTCAGGCTGTTCCGCAACACTTGCGGCTTTGGATACACAGGAAAGCTATTGCGGCAGGAAAACGGCGTTGTTGTGCTTTCTAACGCACATCCAACCACATTCGGGCTTTGCCCTGGCTCCGCTGATTTGATAGGGGTGCAGAAAATAATCATAACCCCCGAAATGGCCGGGCAAGCCATAGGGCGTTTCGTGAGTATTGAAGTCAAGGGCGAGGGCGGCAGAATTTCCGAGCAGCAGAAAAACTGGCAAAGAATGGTTGAGAATATGGGAGGCTTTGCGGTTTTCGCAAAAGATTTAGACAGCTTGGAATTATAGAATTATTACACAGCTTTTTGAAACCGCTCGTCTAAAATAGTCATTATTTTCACTATATGTTTATCCATATTGTGTATATTTGTTTGCAATTCCGAAAACTCCTTGCGCTCTATTAAATTCATTTCTATTCGCTGCAATCGTATGTCAAGCCCTTTCAACTGCTGCTCTGTTCCAAAATCTTTATCCTTATGGTCGTTTATATGCCGGTCGAATGATTTTCCCAAGCCGTGCAATTCCTCTGATTTTTTATCCATTTCTGTTTTAAATTCATTCATTTGCTTGTCGCGCAAAAGCACTCTGTTCTTCGTCTGTTCCTTCTCCAAATTTTTGCTTTGCTTCACCCAATGGTCTGCCAGCCATATTGCAAGTGGAATGCCAACCGCTGTAATTATAAATGTCAGGAACTGCCAAAGGCCGCTTATTTTTCCGCTTGCTTCTATTATCTGATTTAAGTTTGCCGCATCCATATTAGAAAAACTAGAAAATTATTTGCTTATGCTTCAAGGTAAAACTATTTTAAAAATGTTTAAGCAAGCCTAGATAGCTTTGAACCATCTGCGCCTGCTTTCCTTTGCTTGTATTTGGCTTGAAAACACATTCTCTGAAATTGCGCTCAATTCTTTTACCAAGTTTTAAATAATTTGGATATATATAAGCTCCCAAAAAAGAGAATCCTTTGCTCGCCGGTTGAAGCCTTATTTTCTTCGGATGCAAAGTCAATTTCAAATTTTCACGCATAAATTCCCTTATGCGTGAAATTGCGCCAAGCAAAATTTGCTTGTCATCGCATATCAAAAGGCGTTCTGGAGGCAGCGGACACTCAACGAGATAGTCTTACTTGCGCGGGTTTTCGAGGGGTCAGATGGTATGATGAAGCGGTAGGCTGAGCTACCATCGCTCTCCGTGGCACTCCACCAGTTCCCAATACTACCAAGACTGTAGAATATGTTACCAGCATCGCGGCTGCCACCGGGGAGAGCCGTAAAACCGAAGTCGTCCGTGCCGCCGCCGTTATTGTTCCACCCGCTCCTGGCCTTGAGCAGCGCGCCTGCCGTTGCGCTCTCGTAAGGGCCTTCGCCCGTCACGCCGTCCACGAAGCGGAACAGCTCATACCACTCCGCATCCGTGGGCAAATGCCAGCCAGGGGGGGGTGCCGCTGTTAAAGCCTGCGCCCATGTGTAAAGCCTCCCTGCCTTGTTGAACGGCTCCCTGTCGCCAGGCGGGTTATACCACGAGCCAGCCCCAGTCCATGCCAAGTTTTCTGCCATCCAAACCTGCTTGCCTATCTTGACCGTTCTGTAAACCTTCCCATCGCGCAAATCGGTAAAATAATTTGTGCTCTTTATTTTTTCAAAAACGTCATTAACCTCTTTCAGCCGCGCGGCGTGGGATAATTCGGAAGGCGCGCCAAAAGATGCCCTGCCCAAATTATCCCTTTCGGCTATTGCGTTTGGCGTTGCGTTTGACGTGGAGCCGTGAACGTCCTGCTGCCTTTGGATATGGGTTTCGTGAGCGTTCTGCTGCTGCTGAACCCTATCCAAAAACTCATTGCGCGTGACGAGAGCCAAGCTCGTGTCAATGGTAAGCTCAAACACATCCGTGTCCTGAACTTCCAAAACAAATCTCACAACCGAGGACATTGCGGAGCCTTCTTCAAGAATCGGCTTGTATGTGCCCGGCCAGGATGCGACAGCCAAAACTCTATGCTGCCCGTCTTTAAGCGAAATTTCCCGAATCCAATGCCCGCCTACATCTTCCCTTATCAAGCCCTGCGCAATCAGCCAGTGAGGGTTGGTTGGGTCTCTGCTTAATGAATTTGCCTCTATTTCATGCCATTCATTTAGCAAATCCTGCTGCCCGAATTGCGGCGTGTATTCTTCGCCGCCGCCATCGCCTATGCCCATGTATGAGATGACTATTGCGCTGCCGCCGTCATAGGCGTTAAGCGCCTGCTGCTTCCCAAAAGGCGTGAATACGGCCTTGTATCTTTGAATCGTGTCGCTCATGCTGTTGTCTCCTGTGTTGAGGTTGCCGGGTAAACAATACCCTTCAATGCTTGATAATATCCGCCCGACAGCCGCATAGTTCTGCGGCCTGCTATCTCCAGCGGAAATTCAGGGAATACTTTGCCAAATTCTGCGAAAGTGCCGCCAACGCCCATGTAAAATTCTGAATTTAATTTTGTCATTGCGTTTATGCGGCGCAAATGAGACCGGACATTTTTTAAATTCTGAATAAGCCTCAATAAATCTAGCTCAAAATTTTCTTCCATTCCCCTAACGCTTGTATCTACGAACAAATCAAATTCATAAGGCTCCAAATTCGTTCCGTAATCCAAATTCTCCCACCATTCCACGATAATTATGGGCATTCGCATTATTTCTGCGACTGTTTCCAAGCTCCAGCGGGTTCCTTTGTACTGATGAACTCTAATTGCGTTTTTGATTAGCTCGCGCTTTTCCTGCGCGTTTTGCAAAAGGCTAAACCCTTCGTTGCTGTCAAGATGGAATTGCCAAGCCAAATCGTTAAGCGTTTGCTCGTCCAGTTCGTCTATGCGGGAATATATCAACAGAGTTTTCGCGCGCTCATTTGTTTGCTTGAACAGCTCGTCAAGGCATTCGGCGGCGGCCTTGAATTTAAGGTCGTTTTTTATGCTTCCCGGAAGCAAGTCCGCAAATTTAAACTCATTCATTTTCTATCCCGCCAAAAATAATTCTATCAGGATTTTCCGCAAATTCCGCAATGCTAGACCCATCTATTTGCGTAAATTCCAAGCCGTTCAGCGCCACGCGCCGCGCGCCTGCTCCCAGGCATCGCTGTATGAGTTTGTCGGGAACAATGCTGCGGCCCGCGCGCTCAATCTGCCAAGCCTCGTACTCTTTGACGGCTTGCGCAACAGCGGCGCTTATTTGCTCAAACATCGCGCCTTGCGATTCGGATAAAAACCAGGTCACCGTGTAATCCACTGGCTCTGCGTTTATGGGGTAAACAACCACCATGTCAGTTATCGGGCGGTGTTTCTGGTTATTCAGCACTCGCTCAACTGCTTTTATTTCTTCGCTGTCAGGCTCTGGCACTTTTCCGTTTTTCAAAAGAACAAATATATTCACGACGCCAGGCAGAGGGGATAAAACGGAAACATCGTTTATGTTGCTGTGGGCGGTTAATGCCCAATACACATACGATAATTCGGAGCCAGCCGTTGTGAAGCTCTCCGGGCGTATTCTAATTCTGTTGCGAAAAGATTCGTCATCCTCAGCATCGGAACCGCCATTTGTTTCCGTGATATTTGAAACGCCTGCTATGAATGCCACGGCATCAACAATCCTGTTTATCTGCCCTTCAATCAGCCCATTGCCAGCAATTCCGTGTGCCAGGCAAGTAGCATTTATGTCAGCGTATAATTCTCCGGCGGGTATAAGCGCTATGGCATCGGTTGCGAAGAAAATTCTGCCATCCGCAGTTGCCCGTGTTTTGGGCGGAATGGCGGTTGCCACGGCTCGCGGCTCTTGCAGCGAAAATCGCAAAACAGTTTTTGCGGGACAGGCATCAAGCCGCCACACATCCGATTCCACGCCCCGATGGTCTAGAAACGCGCCGGTTGCATAGCGGAGAAGGTTTTGCTTATTTGTGTAATCGCTTATGGCGTTCTGCTGCGCTATAACCGCCGCAAGAGTGCTTAGAAATAAGCGCGTTGGGTCGCCCGGAAACAGCGTTCTATTCGTTATTCCCTCGTATATGGCAAATATTGATTTTTCCACTTTCGATGTGTCAATTTCCGCATACAGAACATCAGGCAAATCTTCAAGCTGTTTCATAGCAGCACGCCCTCCCTAATTCTTCCCATTACGCGCGGAATCAGCTTGCCATCCCCCGCATCGCTAGGCTCAAGCGAAACGCTCGTCACTTCAAATCTTGGCTCCTGTTTTTCAACTTGCAACGTCACATCCGAAATCATGCGAACCTGAGCAACATTGATAGGAGCATCTATTATGCTTGGGTCAATCCCGAAATCCCTATCCAAAAAAACTTCGCCGCGCCATGTGCCAAGTATCGTTTTGACATTCTGCGCAATCTCTCTTGCGCCTGTCGCACCTATCTCTATTTCCGAAAGCGGCGTTCCCAAAATATCCATTTCCATAATCAGCCTCCCGCCATGCGAGTTATCTTGTCTATTGTTGGCTTTAAAGCGCGTTCCTGCGTTGGTTTTTTTTCCGCTGTTCCGGGCAGCCTGTCCGGGCCGCCCTTGCCGGTATCGCCGCGCTTTAGCTCATCTTCTCTCAATTTCATTTCCGCATTGACTGGCACGCTGTCTATGAATTCGCGCAGGGCCATATTTACTACCATGACTATAGGCCGGCCTCTGTGCCAATGCGTTTCTTCGCCCTCAACGCTTCGCAGCGTGAAATTGCCCTCGCGCTTTCCGTGCAAAAAAATCGGATGCGGATTCCCGCTCTCGACCATTTTTTTCAAAAGCTGGTATTCGGTGAGCGGCTCAACTCCCAAGCCGCCGTGCAAAACAACCTCCAAATTGAACTCATCCAGTGACATTCCGGTAAACTCGGAAACAGGCTTTTTGCATATAACCGAATGCTCGGCAAACTGCGCCTCTGTTTTGCGGGTAAGGTTTTGGAATGTGCGCACGGAAAAATTGCTTGACATAAAAATAACATCGCCTATCATGCCCACAAATGGCGTAAGCGACATCAGGCGGGCAATTCCTATATCCTTTGCGTTGCCCAATAATCCGCTTGTAAGGCTGCCTATCATGCTATTTTCCCATCCGATAAAATGCCTGTTGCGTTTGCGATGGGGCCGCCGCCAGGGGGAACCGCGCCGCCGTTCACGGATATGCTGCTGCTGCTTACAACCGCATTGCTCTTTATGTGCGACACAACCGCATCCGCTATCGCATTCGTGAACTTCGATAGCTGCGCTGTGTCATCAGCCGCCAAGCTCTTGCCTTGCAGGTTGCTCAATATCAAATTGCCAAGTGTGCTCGCATTCAATGCCATATATCCTCACAGCGCGGTTTTTGTTGTCTGGGATGGGAGCAAATGAAACACGCCGAACAGAGGGCACGGGCTAGCCGCATGGATAACGCCTTGCGCCGCGCCTGTGCCTAGATTCACTTCGGGGCATGATATATTTGCCGTGCTTGCATCAACATTCATATCTCCGGTGGCATTGAAATTCAAATCCACCCCCGCCTCAACATTCACGCTGCCATCCACGCTTATTGTTTTATCCTTCTGAACATACACATCCGTATCGCCATTGACTGTTACCTCCAATCTATGTTCTTCGCGGTCATATCTGATTTTGGTGCCGTCTTTGAACTCCTTTGCCCACACATCCTGGCTGCTTTCATTCGGCTTTGTTTTTTGGCTGTACAATGCTCCCAAAATATAACCGGCTGACGGGCCATTGCCAAGAAATATGCAAGCCACCTGCTCGTCAATGTCATACATGGAATAGTCTTTGTCGGCCAAAGTTTTGCTGTTCAAAATCTGCAAATCATCGCTCACCAAACCATCGGCATCCAAGAACTGCACACGTGCCGTGCAGGTTTCAGGGTTGGTGGAAACCACTTTCCCTATTCTGAATATGCTGCGCAATGCCGCCAATATTTCTCCATTCATAATCAATACCCCAAAATTCCTCTGATGCTTATGCTGGTGCTGTAGCCGGAGCGACTGTATTCATGCGTGACTTCCTCAATATTCCAAACAACGGAATCCCACCGGCCAAACCCGGCAACATTTACGTTCATTCCGCTGTATAAATCAGGCCGCCCCATGAATGTCAAAGTTCCCTGTGTCTGCCTCATGTTTTTTTTGCGCAATGATGACTTGGCCAGTTCTTCCGCTTCGGCAAGGCTTGACACGCGCTGGTTTATTTTCAGAATGCGGCCAACCTCCGGCTCCGTTATTTCAGGCACTTCCGGTTTCTTCGCCTGCGGAATCTCAACCCATTTTTCCAATCGTGTGTTTTCTTCTCCCGCTTTGGTGCCCTCTACATGCCTCTCGTATTTAGGTTTTTCCTCTTTTTCTTTTTTGGCCCCGCGCGTGCCGCTTATGCCTTCAGGCTTGTACAGATATTCAACCAACTCTTCTTCTTTTGAATCGTAATATTTCACTTCGCAGGCGGAGTAAACATCCGCGCTGTTTGCGTTGAAGCTGTAGGCCTTCACGCCATCCCCGCACAGGCTTATCAGCAATTCCGGTTTTTCGCTGTCAAATTCTTCGCTCCTGAAAATAACCAGATGCTTGTTTGTTATTTTCAGCATCAAACCCGCATATTCGCAAATATCTTTCAGCAATGATAAATCGCTTTGGCTTTTTTGCTCCCATCGCGCAAGCACTGGGTTGTATTTGCTGAACCATTTCAGTTTAAATCCATTTTTAGAAGCTATGTCCTCCGCTATATCCATCGGAGTTATGTTTTCCCACGCCCTTGTGTTTTGCTGCCTCGCTATGCCGTTGGTGATTCCAACGCTTATCGCGCTGATTGTGAAAACTCTTGGCAGGCCGGAGCTTGCCAAGTCGTCAATTTCAAACCCGCCGCAGTCGCGCTCGAAATGGTCGCCCTGATTGAACCAGTTATCCACCGCAATTTTCGCGCTGAACTTGGCGCCTTGGTCGGGCCACCAGCTACTCTGCCACAGCCCCGACACATCTTGGAATGTCACCGACAATTCATCCATTTTATTTGCAAGCGTTCTATCCACGTATTTGAACGATTCAACAAAGGGCCAAACATCCCTTGTGATGTCCTTGCCATCGTAATTAAGCTCCAAATTTACTCGCCTCGCTTGCATCATCTCTCCCAGGGCGGCATAGGCTGCGAGCTTTTGCCCTTTGGCGTTTGAGGTATGGTTAATTTCAACCCAGCGGGCAGATAAAGCATTTCCATATACGCCGGGTTCGCTTGAAGCAGCAGGTAGGCAAGCTTCTCCGAGCCGTAAATGTCAAACGACAGCATATCCCAAGTGTCGCCCTGAATTGTTGTGTATTCCCACGTCATGCTATGGCAACCCTTGCTTTATTGCGCTCATGCTCGTTAAGCCATTTCTCAAAATAATTTCTGGCATCGCTCAAAGCATTGCGCACAGATGTTTCAACGCTTGCCGAATCGCCGCCGCCAACGTTGATAACCGGGGCGAAAGTGAATGATGCGCCGCCTATGCTTGTATTGCTGCTATTGTTGTTGTTTATGGCTCTTGAAAGGCTTTCGGCGGGGCTGGGAGCAATTTGCGAAAGCAATTCCTGCACCCGTTTTGGCCTGCTCAAAGGCAGAATAACCTCCGGGCCATCTTCGCCCACCATTGCGAATTGAGGGCTTGTTATAAAGCCGCCGTTGCCGTGCTTGGGGATGCTCTCCGCAACCTTCTTAGTGTCGCCGAATAATTTGCCAACTCCCGGTATGCCTGACAGCATCCCGCCAACTGCGTTTTTCACCGCGCCTGCCGCGCTAGACAACCCGCCTGTGATGCCGCTTATCAAGCCGCCTATCCACTCTTTTCCGATGCCAAGCAAGTCTATGCCGAATATCTTCTTTATCGCATCGTTGAGAAT
>JGI24698J34947_10000436_pt1 | contig 19219 bp, 3 predicted proteins | sample TergutMp193P3_FD_34947 | JGI IMG/M metagenome (IMG submission 34947) | reverse complement strand
CCCTCTTTCGGGTTGCGCATAACGATAGCGTCCGCGTAGCTTGCGGCCATGCGGATAGTGTCGGCAAGGCTCTCCCCCTTTACCGCCGAGCTTGAGCCGGGTTCGGCAAAGCCGAGACAGCTTCCGCCAAGGCGAAGCATAGCGGCCTCAAAACTCAGGCGCGTCCTTGTGCTCGGCTCAAAGAAGAGCGTGGCCAAAAGACGGCCCCGGCAGCTTTCCCGCAGGTATTTCTCGTCTTTTTCGATTTTTTCCGCCAGCGAAAAAAGCCCGTCCATCTCGGCCAGCGAGAAATCCTCGGGTTCAACCAGAGAGCGTCCTTTTAACATACAGCCTCACCTTCATTTTTACAAAAAAAAACCGCCCCAAAGGCGGTTTTCTGCAGATTTCTATAATTTACGCGGAGCGCGGTTATCATGGGTAAATCCTACCCTGAATTTGCAAGTTTGGCAAGCCCCCGGAGCGTCCGGCGCCAAAGGCATAAAAAATAACAAATGTCAACTTTTTTACAAAAAAAATAAAAAAAAAGTTGCAAGATCTGATATATAGCCCTTATAATTAGTATAGGAATCGTGTAAGCGATACATTTTATCTCGTGTTCCCCTTTCTTCTTTCAGTCAAAATCATTCATTACAAGGGAACATTGAGGAGGGGTATTATGGGCAAAAAACTAATAGTCGTCTCTGTATTAATGACGCTTTGCGTGGCGGGCTTATGGGCTGGGGGAAGAAAAGACAATGAATCGCGGACAGCCGAAGATCCGTCTGGATTTACCGATTCCATAGACATAAACAACAGAAAAACGGGAAAATGGAACTATTATCTGGAAGCCAAGGACAGGGGCGGAAACAGCGGGCTTTCAGGACCTGAAAATATCTATGTAGACCCGGAATCCGACCTCCCGCTGGTTACCATTATCAACCCTATGCCTAACATGCGGGTTCAGGGAAACCTTAATATCGTGGGTATTGCGGTCGATGACGACGGCGTGGCCTCTGTAGACCTGGTAATTACCAGAGGAAGTGACGGAAAGGGCGAGGAGCTTGTCCGAATTCAGGCGAATGGAGCCGATTACTGGTCGTACTTTCTTAACACTACAAACGCGGAAATATGGCTGGACGGCGTTTATACAATCACTGCCTGGGCCACCGACGTAAACGGGCTTTCCGGGATTTCGGAAGATTTTAAGAAAAAACAGCATAAATTGCATCAGGTGTACTGGAACCTGGATCGCAAAAAGCCGGATACCACGGTAGAAAGCCATGAAATTGGAGCTCTTGTTTCCGGTAAAATCAATCTGAAAGGCAAAGTTTACGACGGCAACGGAATAAAATCCTTTTCCTATTCTTTGGACGGCGGGGAAAAATACATTCCCGCGAAAACAAGTTATAACAAAAAAGCGGATATAAACAGTTTTGATATAGGCCTTGATTCCAACGTATTCGACGACGGCCCTGCCGTTATCTGGTTTAAGGCTGAGGACAGGCAGGGTTCTATTGGAACCGCGGCGCATCTGTTATTTGCCAACAACACGCCCCCGGAAGTTGAAATTGTCTATCCAGCCGCGGACGCTGTGGTAAACGGACTTTTTACCATTTCCGGCTACGCCTCTCATCCTGTCGGGATTAAATCCATTACATGGAAAGCAGGAAGGCAAAGCGGCGAATTCCCGCTGATAATCGGCAACTCGTGGTTTTCCGCAGACGTCGATCTTAGAAACGATAAATCGTCAGGCGTGGATGTTGAAATTCGCGCGGTGGATGTTTCGGGCAACGTAACCGTATACAAACAAAAATACAAAACAGACCCCAACGCCGACCTTCCAATCATCACCCTTCAACAGCCGGCGGCTAACTCGCTTTTGGGCGAAGACGGCGAGCTTAGGGTAATCGGGCTTGTAACAGACGACGACGGCGCGGCTTCAATTTTCTACTCTGTAGACGGTGCGCAGGCGGTGGAACTGCCAGCTCCCGGCGTTTTCCAGTTCATAGTGCCCGACCTGAAAGAAGGCGCGCACACATTGGAAGTATGGGCGAAGGACATCACTGGCGTATTGGGGCCCAGGACGCAGGTGCGTGGAATTACTGTTCCCGGCGCGCTTGTCGAACCGGGGATTGCTAACGTTAGCACCGGCGCGGGAAGTTCGGCGCAGGTTTTGGAGTTCTACACCGGAATGACAATAAGGCTGGAGCCGCGAAACAGGACTAATATGGAAATAGCGGTGAAAGCGTCCGCGCTTTCCGCCGCGTCTGTCGCCTTCGGCGATTCTGAATCTACAGTGATAAGGCCGGTGGCGGGCAGAGACGGAATGATGCGCGCCTCGGTGCCGATTCCGATCAATCTTCCTTCCGGCTACACAAAGATAGAGATTAAAGCCTCCGACAGGTTCGGGCGCGAAGTGATATTTAACGAATACGCGTTTATAGAGAACCCCTCGGTCAGCGACGCGCCCTACGGCAGGTGGTTCTCCTGGGCGAGGGCGAATGAAGTTTCTCCTGGGTTGATAGCGTTAGGCAGGGACGAAGCGCTTTTGGGCATTGCGAACTCGCCGATAACAGGCGCGAGTTTAAGAGGCACCGGCTCTGAAGGATTAACATTGGACGTGGACCAGTACGGGCGCGTCGCGCTTAAAGCGCGGCGGGAAGGCAGTTTCGGGCCGCTTACGGTTACCGTAACGGATTCCAGCGGCCGCACTCTGGACAGCTCTCCCTTCAGAATAACGGCGGATTTCAACGGACCCTCGGTAAGAATAACCGATGCGCCGGAAGGCCGCTGGGTGCAGACAAGCGCGCCGGTGCGTTTCAGCGTATCGGGAGCCAACAGGATAGTAAGCGCGGATTATTCGCTTGATATGGGAAACACGTGGATGAACATTTTGTCAGGCGGGGACACTTCAAGATTGGGCGACAGCAGTTCAAGCGATATTTCGCGAACCATAGATTTAAGATCGGCGCAGGACGGCGCCATTAATGTATTAATCCGCGCGGTAAACGAAGCGGGAAACAGCTCGAAGGCGGGCTTTACCGTGCTGAAAGACACACAGGCGCCTGCATCCACCCTTATAATGCCGATTTTAGGCGCGAAGGTAAACGGAACGATACGCATGGGTTTCTCAGTAAGAGAATTCGGGAACCTTAGCTCCGTAAGGTACCAGAGGCCGGCGGTAGGAAACAGGGGCGCGATAAACACCGAAGTTTACAACACTGCAAGCTGGGACAAAGACTATCAGCCGCTTTTCCTTGAAGTGGTAATGGATTCAATCAATATGCCGCTGGACAACAGCATGCGCTTTACGTTTGAAGACATGGCCGGAAACAGAAGCGACGTATCCGCGTGGCCCTTTACAATAGATACGCAGATGGATATTCCCGTTGTGCAGGTAATACTGCCGCTTGACAACGAAGTAATAACGACAGACTTTATTGTCTCAGGCGTAATGTTCGACGACGACGCGATAGATAAAGTGTACTGGCGCATGGACAACGGGCCGGAAATGGAACTCGCAGCCGAGAACGGATTTTCAATTCCAATACCGCTTTCTAACATGACGGATAACGCGCACACCGTAACAATAACAGCGCAGGACATCTACGGCGTAAGAAGCGCCCCTGTAGCAAGAGGCTTTAGAGTCTCGCTTTCCGAACCTTCCGCAGAGGTAACGTACCCGACGTTCGATACGGTTCTTAAAGAAATCATCGAAATTCGCGGAACGGCCTTCGACCGCAACGGGATACAGGGCCTGCAGGTTTCCGTAGATAACGGAAATTCGTTCAACACGGTCTACGGCACGTCGAACTGGAACTACAGTTTTAATACGAAAATCCTAAAAGACGGGGCGCATGTTGTGTTTATCCGCGTTTTCGACAATTACGGAATTAACGCCACCTACGCCAGCATGATCAACGTGGACAATACGCCTCCTGAAATAGGGCTGGACAGCCCCGGCGACGGTTCGACGTCAACCGGAACCGTAAACGTTATGGGCCGCATAATCGACCCGAACCTTGACACGGTAACGATAGAGTTCAGAAGCCTTACTGGTATTACGGTAAGGCCGGATCTGAGAACCAGAAGCATAGGAACCTCGGACGTAATAAAAGAGGCGCTGAATATCGCCAGCCAGCCGGACGGCCTTTACAATATCGAAATAGTCGGCACAGACAAGGCCGGAAACGTTACGCGCACATCGCGCAACGTCTCGCTTGCCCGCCAGACCTTACAGAACTTCGTGGAAGTCTTCTACCCGCTGGATAACGAAAACGTACAGGGCGTGTTTAACCTTTACGGCTACGCCGGAGGAACGGACGACCCGGGCACGGTAACGATAAGGATAAACGGAGCGGACATCACAACAAACGACGTTGACGAGATGGGCTTCTGGTGCTTCAACCTTAGCTCCGACGAGCTTAACGAAGGGGTAAACACAATTTCAGTGTACAGCAACTTCGGCGGAAGCAGAACCGTCCAGTCAAAGACGCAGAATTTGGTTTATAAATCCGACGGCCCCTGGGTAACGATAGACAGCTTCACATTCGGGAACTTCGCCTATGACAGGCCGTACCTGTTCGGCAGGACAGGCTACGCCCTGAGCGCCGAAGACGAGGATATCCTGCACAGAAAAGACGCGACCAATGAGGAAAAGAACGCGGTAAAAGAGAAAAAACCCGTAACTACCGAGATAAGCTTTGACAACGGCAAAACCTTTGTTAAAACTCAAGGGAGCACGGTAAAAGGCGTGGACTACCGCTACCGACTTGAGACAGGCGAGATGACCGAAGGGCTCCACTACATCCTCGTGCGTTCCAAAATGGCAAACGGCGAGCACGCCATCACAAGAATGTTGGTTCAAGTAGACAAAACCGCGCCTGAAGTCAAGCTGATCTCTCCTGAACCCGGCGGCCGCTACAATCAGGAGATTGCCTACAGCGCGTCGGCCACCGACGACGTGGAACTTGTAAGCCTTTCCTATCATCTGCGCAAGGGCGACAAAAATCTGTACGGCGTTCCCGGCTTCCTGCAGGGGCTGTACTTTGAGGCGATAATACCGCCCTTCCTGAAACAAATATGGAACCAACTGCCGGTAATCCCGTTCGGCGGAGGGGCTACCTACATGGACGTCGGCATGGGGCTCAGTTTCTTTGGAGACAACGTAAAAGTACAGCTTAACTACGGCTTTTTGACGCAGAAGATATACGAACAGATGGGCGAAACTCAACCTGTACGCTACGGCGGACACGTTCTTGGAATTAAGCTTTTGGCAAACGTCTACACTCTGCCGTTCGGCTCCTTCGCAGGTCCCGACTGGGAGTGGCTGTATGCCAGCTTCGCGTTGGGCGCGAACTTTTCGCTGTTCGACCTTGCCAAAGAGGGTTACACCCAGTCCGGCAAGCGCACGTGGATGGGCGCGCTGTTGATGCAAATAGAATTCCCGAAGGTTTCGATACCGAAGAGGAAGAACTTCAGAACCTTCAGCTTGTTTACAGAAGGCCAGCTTTGGTTTGTCCCCACCGACGTGGACGCCGAAGCGCTTGGCATAAAAACGGTAATACCTCACATAATAGTGGGGCTTAGGCTTTACGTTTTCTAGAAAAGGAACAGGGAGGCACTTATGTCTTTAATGAAGAAAAAGAAAATCTTCTCGGCGTTTTTTATCGCGTTGCCGGCGGTTGTATCGGCTTTTGTTTTAACGCTGGTTTTAACTACCTGCGACATGCCAATGGGCATGGGCAATCCGATTGACTGGGAGCCTCCTGTTCTTACGCTGGAACCTGTTCCGCCAAATCCCATGTACGTGCGCAACGGCGCGATACTTTCCGGCACCGTTACGGACAATATATCCGTAGACAGAGTAATTGTGCGCGATGCGGCGACTCTAGAAGAGCTTGGCCGCGCGAAAATTTCAGGCGAAAAATGGGAAATTGTGATGGAATTCTCCGAGGAGCAGAACGAACAAATGATAGCCGGTGAAATTGTCGCCTTCGACAGGGCGGGCAATTCAGGCGAACAGTCCATTTTTGCCATTACCCTCTATGTTGACTTAAGGCCGCCTGTTGTGGAGGATTCGTGGATTCAAAGATCAGAGTTAAGAAGAGCCGATTTTGAGCCTTACGGTTCCTTGAAAGAACTTGAAACACATGACCCAAGGGGCGAAAGATCCGAGAACGCGAACAGATACCAGAACGGCGTTTTTACAATCACAGGCCAGCTGGCTGAAAATGAAACAAGAATAGACATCGTATCTCTTAAAATCTTCGATTCTAACGATTCTAATAACGCGCTTTTGGAACTGCCAAAAATTGAAACTACTAACAATTTCTCTCCGCGCTGGCTTGTAAGCGAAGAAGCCCTGCTTGACGCGGGAGAGGCCATGGGATGGGCTAATTACAAATACAATTATTACAATACAAATACGCGCTACTACTACCGCGTTGTCGTTACCGCCTATGACAGAAGCGAAAACGAAAGCGAGTATCACGAAAACTTTTTCCTGCCGACCCTCCGCGTAGAAGATCAGGGATTCTTCTGCATGTGGCAGAACGCCGACATACCAAAGGGTATAGTAGATCCGCTTGTCGCAGGCACTTCAAAAGATGTCGTAGTAACAAAGGGAGCAACCCTTCCTGTTGTGTTTTTCGACGACGACCAGCTTTTGTGGGCTTATGCAGGACTGGTAAGGCTGACTACATGGAATACAATTAGCGGAAGCTCAGATGAAGATAAACTTATCTGGCTGAAGAACACTCTTAACGGCGGCACCGTATATACCGACTGGAACGGGAAGGCAATAGTTGATTTGGCAAAAAATATAGAAATCAACGAGGTTACCTACGCGGTGCCTACAGGCAACAATGATACAGACACTGGACAGTTCGTGCTGTTCTCCCTTGTGGCGGACAGGAAACTTCCGCCGCACCCGAGCTCGGCGGCCGTTACAGCCCCCGACACGTACAAAACAAGGGAAAGGCTTGAAAAGTGGAACGTTGACGTTATCGACGAAAACGAGCCGTTGATAGTCTTTGACACAATAATCACTACTTCCGCCGCGTGGCCCACTTCTCCGGGCAACGATACTGTTGCCGGAGCCAAAACAGGCGACAGCCCGGAAGAAAACACCTTCCCGAAGCTTACAGGCGGAAGCACTTTCGAAATTAACGGCTATACCATGCGCGCAAACAAGCTGAATGCTTCGCTAAACACAGTAACAAAATTCCGCATGGCCTGGATTCCCTATAATGATGGGCAGGGAGAAGATCTTATTCCTGCCGTTCAAAAAGCTCTTGCATCCGGCGATTATCCCACAGCTCAAAGCGGCGGAAGTATGGCCGATCTTGAAACAACTTATGGCGTACAGCACTGGAACTTTAGTTTAATAACCGGATCAAATATGGTTTTAGACTTGGGAAAACCAAACGAAATCTTTACAAAACAGGTATTCAGGAAAAAATTCAGCGTTCTGCCGGGGCAGTCAGATGACATTAAACCATCATTATACAATAACTTTACCATCGATAAAACCAGACCCGCATCCGAAATAGACGGCGGAACTCATGAAAACGCGATAAAATTGTTTGTCTTCTACGCGGAAGACAATATGGGGCATGTTGTATTCAGACAACTGCGTCTTTTGGGAAACAAAACGCCGCCTGAAGTGAGCATTTATGATCTGACAAAAAGGAATATAACAGTAAATGAAACTCCTCCTAATAGTCTGCCGGATTTGAATAATACTGATAATAGCAATGCTGATTTTTATTTCTACAATGGAAGCGGAATTATAGACTCCGACGGCCGTGGAAGATATGAAGCTAAAAGATTGGAGTATCAATCTACAGGTTATGGTTTATTAAGCGGTTCAATAGGCGGCGAGGCGCTGAAACCGGAAGAAATCGCGCTTGTGAACGCGGCATACCCCAGGAACACAATAATTAAATACTGGGTTACGGCGGTAAGCAACGGAGATCTGGCTGTAGAAAGCATCATTATTCGCGATATTACATTCCCTGGCGGCACCAATGTAGGAAGTTTTAATAACACCACAACTCCCAGGTCTTTAAGCTATGTTGAAAAACTTTCCGAAGTAACGCAGAGGGTATTCATGATTGAGGCGACAGATTCGCTTAAAAATGTCGCGCGCATTCAACGCACCGTCGCCGTAACAAACGCCGCGGTCTTGAACAATATAACCACCACAACGCAGTCCGGCGATTATGGCATTGGAGAGAAAGTTACCATCAAGGCTAATTTCTCCAACCTTGTAAAGTGGACGACAAACGGCAACGCTAATTCAGACATCGACAAGCCGAAACTAAACCTGCGCTTAAGAAGAGGAGCCATTTATTCAGATTATAATACTACTGCTCTAGAAACTGCCAATATGGGCGGTACTTCTTATCTTATACAGCTTCCTACTATAACGCCGGCCAACACAGACAGTCTGTCCCTTGATTTCGAATATACCATACAGGAAGGAGACGCGGGTATTCTTGAAACAATGTATAACGGCATATCAAACACTCCTACGCCAAGCGATATAAACCAATACAACCGCCCGATAGTGATTCCAAGCAGGACGCAAGGCGCTACTCAAATAAGTACTCAGATACTGGATTCCTCAAGAGGAGACAGCGCTTTTACCCCAAGGAACAGCGAAGGTTATGACTGGACAGGCACGGGCGCGATCACTCGTTCTCTGCAAGGCGGCAAACAAATTAAACCGCGCGGAGTGCGTCCAAGGCTAATCGGTTTCCAAAGGATCACTACAAAACCAGCTTCCACATTACCACCCCCGGGAGATTTCTTTATAGCCAACGAAACAATTGAGTTTATGATCACGGCGGACAAAGCCATCTATACAGGGGCCATCGCTCCTGTGATAGGATTTAGAACAGGAAGCACTACCGCGACTCTGCGCAATGCGGCATGGTCGCGCTCCGGCACGACGGCGCAAATGATCTTCGGCGTAATTATAAATAATACAAATACGCCCGAAGACGGACAGATTTTGCGTATTCAGCTTAATAACTCAAGCTCTATTGTGGACCAGTACGGAAACGCCATTTCAAACGCTCTTGTAAATACAGCGGGAGTCTATACTGCCGGCGCGTATGAGTTAAGATCAGAACCGGACGGAGATGATAGTAACAACTTCTACCTCGACAAGATTTCTCCCACTGCTCCTACAGTTAATCTAACAGCCACCAACACCGCCTTTTATGACGATGACGGGGCCAACGCGCCTATTAGTGTCGGGCAGAATGCTACTGTTGCCAACCGTGTTATTTACTATAGGTATAATCCGCAGTTGACTATTGAAGGGCAGGGCGGTGAAACCATCGGTTCGGTGATCCACCAGTATTCACTGGACGGGGGTTCTACCTGGGTTAATATAGGAACAGAAAAAACAGGATGGACAACGGTTAATAACGGTATTACAAGCATATCAAACGGAAACTGGACGCTTGCGGCGCGGATTGTAGACAGGGCTGGAAATACAGGAGCTGTAAGAAGCCAGAAGATTTCTGTAAACGCGGAGTTCCCGAGCCTGCAGGCAATCACAACGGAAAGCGGCAACGGTTATTACAAGCAGGGAGATACAATTAAAGTTGTACTTAACTTTACCGACAGGGTATGGACCAGCAACAGAAGCAACGTGTCCATAACCCTTAGAAACCGCAGTGCACTTCCTAATCCTGATCCCAGAGCAGGCAAACCGGGCGCTGTAACTCATACATACGAGCAGGTTCTTACAGGAACGCAGGTGGAGAATATAGCGAATCGCAACAACGCAAAAATGTCGGTTGAATTTACATGGGCAGTTTCGGGCAAGGAAATGCCGGAAGGCCTTTATGTGTATGCGGCCAATTTTGCCGGTCTTAGCGACCGCTTTGGAAATCCAGGACAGATAAACGCGGGATCAACATCTTCAATTGGAGGCGAACTTGCTGTATTAAAAACGGGCGGTTATACGCAATCGCCGGTTACCAATCTGAACGGAATAGGAATTAAAGTAGATTGCTTCGCGCCTGATATAACAACAAGGACTCCGGAAAACGCCGCCGGTTTAACAGGAAACAGATCAGGGGCGGTTTCCACGAATAACACGACAATAACGCTTTTATTCGACGAGCCTGTACAGAAAGGCAGAGGCACTATTACAGTGCGTCCGCACGGCAATTACGCGATACCGCCTGTTTTGGAAAACACAGGCTATTATTTAGCGGTTTCATATAACGGCACCGGGCAGACAGAAACAGTCACATCCTCGGTCGCGGCGAACAGTACCTATGTATACGGCATGAACGACATTTATAACAACATGACCGGCGCCAACGCCGCTACAGACCGCGGTTATTTAATTACAAGCGGAACCTTGGCGGAGCCGTATTTAAACCAACTGACAGGTTTAAGCGCAGGGCCGTACAAAAAAATGACCCACGGGTTAACAAGAGGAGCCGGCTATACAGGAAATTATAGCAATGTAAATCCGGCAGCGCCGGCTGCGCCGGGCAGGGACGGAACTAACTTTATGATTCCCGATACCACTACCAAGTGGGTGCTGGATTATCAGTATCAAATTCACGATGCGACGGCAAACAGCGCGGTGAGCAATATCCGCGCCGCGCTTAACAGAATGGGCTTTAGAAGGCAGAATATAGCTGTTACCTTGCCTGCTGTAAATGTTACCGGCAGTACTGTAATTATAACTCTACCCGAGCCTTTATTGCCGGGTCTTCAATGGGGCGTTTTCTATCCCGAGGGAACATTTACCGACATGGCGGGAAATAGTGTTGCGGCAAGCGGAGCGGATTTAAGCAACAGCGCCAATATACAGGCGAATTCTCCCTACTGGTTCTGGTCAAAGGGAATTCAAAAACCTGTAATACGCGTAAACCGCAAGAGCTCGGATATAAGATCAACTGTTCCTATCCGCACCAGCGGCGATACCTCAACTCAGACTTATAACACGGCCGGATATTCTATAGGCGGCGCGCGCGGAAATACGGCAATATCTGAATTCCTTAGTATTCATTACCGTATCGAAACCGAAACGCCTACAGCCAGAATATTCTACACTACCAAGGAAGGAAGTACTTTTGTAACAAGCATTGGTACCGGAACGGAGTCAAGCGCGGCTCCTTTAGGCAGTATTACCGCAGATTGGGGCACCACCAGAGCAACGCTCTCCGGTGTTAATAATCCTAATTATGAAATTGCTAACAATCTTTACTGGGGCGGAAGTAGGCAAAATAATCAAACTGTTGGAACATGGATACGGCCGAATCTTGTGTTCAGAAACCGGAATAACGGCGAGGCTAGACCTTACACGTATTCTTACACTGTAACCGAGATGGGCTCGACAGTTGAACATGCGGTTAGAGGAGCAAACAACTATTATGGTTTCAGATCCTTTAACAAGGACATCACTTCTGATGAATTTAGCGCCCTCAATTTTGGTACCGCTTCTTATGAGCAAGCGCGTGAAGATTCCTTTACTTATACTTCCCTTCAGGCCAGTAAAAACTATGTTACGGCCGAAGCGCGGGTAGATCATATCAATGGAACGTATACTTCCGCGACGCATATCTCGCCAAGAGGTTACGAAGGGGTATTCAGAACGGTAATAGCCTTGGATCAATCTGGTAATAATACTGGTAACGCAAATATTTTGATTTGCGGATCGAATATAAAAAGCGGCATTCCGACAATCGCCGGATTCCCGCTTAAAGACGGCGTTGCCAATTCCGATACGCGCTACTTAAAAGTCTTCTTTAAAGAGGGGTCAGGGCGTTACTATTGGGTTTCAAGCGAAATAGTAACCCCTTGGTATCTCCAGCAATACGGTAGCGGAACGACAACTGGAAACGGAGGTTCGTACGGGAACGCCGGAGATTCCTGGGATTGGATTACGGCAGGCTATGGCGATTTAAGCTACGCCTATAGTGTCCAAACATGGGGTAATAATTAAGGAGAAAAAAATGAAAACGAAAAAAACAATAATTTTTGCCGGTTTAACCGCGCTGACTTTCGCGGTAGTTTTGTTCTCCTGCAACAGCCCGCTTGCTCTTGGCTCGAAGCTTGACGTTCAGGGGCCCCTGGTTGCCTTTACTTCTCCTGCCCCGCGAAAGGCTGTAAAAGAAATGTTTACGCTGGAAGGGACAGTTTCGGATAAATCTTCAATTCGGGAATTGCATATAAAAGCTTCTTTAAGAAGAGTTGATTACGCGAAACAATGGCGCTGGACAAAAAGCGACGGCTGGCAGGTTTCCGAAGACTTCGGTTCAACCTGGACTGCATACGAAGACGCGGAATGGAACGGGGACGACAAAGACGCTCAATGGGTTCTTTCGGTAGATTTAAGAATTAACGGAGTAAAACCTCAGGACGGCGAGTATATGTTTACCGCCCAGGCCTGGGACACAGCCGGAATGTCGGACGATAACTCTCTTAGAACTCTTGTGTTGATTTACGACATCGAGCCCCCCTTAGTGGATGTTTTCGATCCTTCTCTTTTTTCAAGATTTAGCTTTGATGGAAGTGATTTTCAAGGCGAATTGCAAGACACTATTACCGCGTCTAATACGGCGGGCGTTGAATGGCGCAAGCCTGAACTGCTTGGAAAGTTCCTTACGCATGAGTTCCAGCTTAAATGGCAGATAGAAGACAATCATGATATAAAGTCGATAGAGCTTCTGTTCTACGATTACGGCGTGGAAATAGACAACAATCCAAATACCCCGCCTCCGCAGAATTATATCTATTATTACTTTGAAACTGAGCCTGAAAATGTTAAACCGAACGGAAGCGTTTGGGTTCCTAATTTGACGGGAGCTGTGGGAACATACTCAGGCGATAAATACAAAGACGGAGAATTAAAAAGTAGTCTGGGTAACGGCAGAAGTGTAATTAAAGTAGTCTCTGTCTGTTATGACAAGGCAGGCCACTCAAACGAAGAAAAAACGCTGGGCTTTTTTATCTTCTGGCCGGACGCGGCGGAACCCTGGATAACTTATACAGACGGAATGTTGGCGCCGTCTTCCCATGTAAACGACACTCCGGGTGAAACGGGAACTTTTTTCGCGAAAGCTTTTATGATATACCCCGGAAGAAACATAAGGGCGACAGCTTTCCAGACGCAGGGAGTAAGCAAGGTACAGTTTGAAGTGTTTTATTACGTTCTTGGAACGCCGAACACAATAGGAGGAAATGCAAGTCTGTCTTATATGGCACAGCACTTGACCGCCAGCGGAAACGCGGCGTTTGTTCCGGGCTCGAATAATACGAAGGTGGAAATATACAACCCTCCGCGGCCGAACGGCAGTTATTCCCAAATTTTCGCGTGGGATTTTGTACCGGAAGCAAGATCAAACAACTATGTTGTAAGGGCTGTGGCCTTTGATCCTGACGGAAAAGAGGGTTCAGCAAAATACGACGCGGTTTTCAGGGTGCAGGATATTACATTCCCGGACTTCCCGACGCCGCCGCGCCCCGCGGCCGGAGAGCCTCTTTTCAAGTTTATAGGCAGGGCTAACGGCGATCCCAACAACACGGGCGCCCCCGCGGCAAATAATATAAGGATTTCAGGTATTGTCGCGGACGCGACAGATATTGACTCGCTATACATGGTATGGATTAACCCGAACTCAACAGGCTATGCCGCCATGAACCAGCTTTCATATTTCCGCGATCCGGACTATCGGGGCTGGACATTAGCGGACCCGCCCCTCCCCAATCCCCCCAATCCCGGACCATGGCCGATTAATGAAGGGTATTTTGACGGCGACAATCCAAATAAAATTTGGAAGGTGAATGTTACCAAGCCCGGAGCCGAAGACAATGAAACAGGGCGGATGTGGTTCCGTTACTCGCTGGATATCAGCCTGCCAACCCATTTGTCTATCGGGCCCAATCCTCTGGCAAGCCAGGTTTTCCTTTTAAGGGCGAAAAACTCCTCCGGCAAAAGCACCATAATTACATACGCTCCGCAGGGCGATACCGTAGTGCCTACAATGGAGATAACAAACGTTCAGATAGGAGGGAACACCTTTAATCCCGGCGCGGGCTTTGTTCCAATCCCCAAGTTTTTGGGAACGGAAACAATAGTCTTAAACGGAACATGGCGCGAAGATTCAACGGGATTTCTTAACAGCCAGACTTATTTTTACAATAACATGAGGTTTTCAATAAACGGCGTTAGAATTGTCAGAAATACCGCCGGCACCGGCTGGGTAGACGGCCTTGGAAACACTTTAAACGGCATTACCGTAACTGTTAACCCGACGGACGCGAACGCCGCGGCGACGCAGGGTACTTTTGTGGTAAGCGCTCAAGTACGGGAAAGTACCGGCACTTTAAGAACTTCCGAGCTGAAAGATACTCTTGTAGTAAACGCCTCCAGCCGTGATATTGGAAATAACTATCATGAAGACGGAGCTTCGTGGCTGATAGAAAGCGAGAACCTGCAGTTCCTGCGCGTTTCCAGCGATGACGACGACCACGCGTACAGGGCGCCTGAAAAAATAAGAATTTTCCTTGAGTTTAACAAACCGGTCGTGTTAAAGCAGGGAGGAAACGGAACTCCTGTTCTTTTACTGAACACAGGGGGAAGCGCCGCTTATGAAACAGGTCAGGGAGCCGCAAGTTCCAAACATTACTTTATCTACACTATAGGAGCCGCCCATAACACGGACGATCTTAATGTAACGGGAATTGCCGCGACAGTCGGCGGAACAACTACCGAGATTCTCACAACTAATCAGGGGACGGCGGCTAATTATCCGTTTACCTTTTTGTTTACGGACAATTCGGATGAAACAAACGTAAGGTATGAGGAAATTCGCCTTACAAGATTTGCGTCTCACACAGGAGCGGAGCTTACAGGTCAAAGCACAGCGACCACCAAGGTTTTCGGCAAGTCTGTTCCGGTTAACGCCGCCAGCGGCGCCGCGGAGCGTCCGTTTACCCTCGGCGGAGGAAAGGACATAAGCATTGACAACACCGCGCCTGTGCTTCAAAGTATCAGTACGACCTCGTCCGACTGGTTAAACGCGGGCAAAGAGATATATATTACCGCCGCCTTTAATGAAAATGTAAGGCTTGGAACGGGTATGCCCTATTTAACCTTAAGCAATACCTTTTCCGGAACCAATAATAACAGAACGAGCACGTCTGCCGACGACGTTCGTGTAAGCAATAACAGGATTACTTTTAAATTCACGGTAAAGCCGGACGATTCTACAGGAGCAAACCAGCTTTATGTAACAGGTTTCGGAGGGGATATTCTGGATGTTCCCGGAAACTCCTTGACAACTGTAACAAACCTGAGCCAGGCTAACAGAACGCTTCCCGTTTACCTTGACACAGCCACGCCGGCAATACCAACTGTAACAGTGTGGCAGGGTACCGCTCCGGCAAACAATGGCGCTCCTACGGGAACCGCGCTTGGAACTTCCGGCGGCAGCGCTGTAGCTCTTGGGAATATGTACCATGACGCTGTGTTTGTAAGAATTGCGGGTACGGCTGTAGGTACGGGAACTGCGGTAAACCAGAATTATGGAAGACTTGAGTATACACTGAACGGTACAAACTGGACTTCGCTTACAAGCGCTAATTTAAGCGCCGCTGGAGGTTATAACATACAGCTAAGCGCCAACGGCTCGTACACAATTCGGGCAAGGCAAATTGATCAGGCGGGAAATATAAACGCAACAAATTCAGGGGAAACATACAACATAACCTTTAACCTGGACATGGGAACTCTTATTACAAGCATCAACTCCATAACGCCCAACGGCGACTACACTTACAATGCGGGCACTTCGCGCATTAATGATAAGATTGAAATACAGGTAAACTTCAGAAAACCGCTGACATTCCCGGCAAACACGAATCAAACTCTAACACTTAATGTTACAGGCGGCGCTGCTGGTACAGCTACATATAATCCCGGTTCAAACCCGGTAACGACAAATCAGGCGACGTTTACATACACTGTTACAAACGGCCAAAATACAGGCAACAACAATCTTAATGTTACAGCTCTAAGCTTGAATGTTACAGACAACGGAGGAGCGGTCCCTGCGGTGCCGGCTTTAGCCTTGCCGGCGGCGGCGAACAATCTGGGTGTTTTAAAAGCAATCAGAGTTGTTACAGGCGGCCTTACCGTTGAAAGCGGTCCTACTTTTAACATCAACAGAAGTGGCGACGAGGCAACAGGCACAATCAGCCTTACTTTTAACCGTAATATTACCAAGGGAAGCGGAAATATTATCATTAGGCAAAACACTGACGGATACCGTCTGCCGGCAGTTCTTACTGAAGCTCAAAGTACCAGATACCGAAGCATCACTGGTTTTGACACAAACTATACAAGGGGAACCAACGGCTTTATTAACGGTTCCGGTTCGGACACTACTACGAAATATGTGCTGAATTACACGATTGATACTCCAGTAACCCCCGGAGGTTCCGGCATTGCGCTAATGGCCGCTAATTTCTTAGCCGCTGAAACTGTAACGCTTCCTGTTACTTCGCAGGACGTATCGGTAAGCGGAAGAATTTTAACAATAACCATTACGGACTCCAATGCCCTGCAGGTTCTTGGCGCGGGCCATACCATTACTATTCCTGTAAACGGTGTGCAGGACAACTTGGAATACAAATGGCCTGCGACCGATACGCCTTACACTTTTACAACGCCGGGAGTAAACAAGCCGTTTATAAGGGTTGATAAAAAAATCAACAAAGATAGTATGGCATTAAACGGAACCGGAACCACTAAGAATCCCTTGCTTCAAGCCGGTTATCAATTAACAACACAGGCGCGTATTGACTGCCGCACTCCTGGTTCTGTTGTACAATACATTGCCGAAGGAACGCGTTATGATACGGCGGGAGCGCAGGGGACTGCCGCCAGTGTTACTACTCCAGGTTCGTTTGGCGCAAGTCAGACAGGAGACAGGGACAATTGGATGAACAACAACGATATCTCAAACAGGGGTACTGATGTCGGAACACAAAGAGATCCGCAAAATCCTCCTAACGGGTTTCCCGCAGTTACATACAATAGTTTTACGAGCGGCACAGGGACACATCTGACAGTCGGCGATGATCAAGAGCAGGGGTATGTATGGCGTATCAGCGCAAAAGGACGCACAGGAGCAGCAGCCGGCTCTTATGTTTACAGCGATATGTCGGAAGAAATCGCGTTCCGCACTGTTTTAACAGTCCAGGTTTACAGTATGAATTACAACCTGGGAACCCGAATTGGATCAGGGGATAATCTGTGGATACGCGGCGGAGACGCGTTAAGCTCCTCGTCCGTTCCCGGCTTCCCCCTTACATGGGAAGACGACTCTTACGTTCTTCAGGCGGAAAAAAAGAGAGCAGGCATAAGACTGTTAAAATTTATTTCCGTTAATCCATCACCTGATCCGACTGTTACCGGCACTGAACCCACTACCGGCGTTAGTACTGATTCAACTCAGGATTATGCATGGAATCGGCAAGGTTTGAATAACAACTCGTTATGGAGATGGATAAGCTGGGAAATAAACGTAAAAACATATTATGATGTTTTCCTTGGCCGCGAGGCAGGTGCGGCGCCGACCGTGGAAAGAAACTGGCAGTACGGCCCAAGATTGAGGGCTCCTCAGCGCGGCGGCTGGTCAATCCAGAAGGATTATTACCCGATGTTCCCGGGAAAACACCGCTATATTAGAATATACGCAAGTCCTTTTAACCCCGGCGGACAGATGAACTTCTCCTCAACCTTTGTCGGAAGACCGGACGACATGCCTGTGACAATAAATTACACACCGTAGCGAACTTGAGTTAAGAGAAAAGTAAAAGCCATCGTCGTAAGACGATGGCTTTTTTTGCTTTTGGGCAGGGAGAGGGCAGTGCCGCCGCCGCGATTGACAGGCTGGCGGAAACGGTTTAGAGTAAATCTATCAAAGACAGACTAGCTCATGTGGATAGAGCGTCAGCCTCCGGAGCTGAAGGCGGTGGGTTCGAGTCCCGCGTCTGTCACTATGAGTTACTTTAATGATTTAATAAACAATATTTCCGCCAACATTATTTATTTGGCTGTTCCTCTGATACTTTTATCCGTGGTTATATCCGCGGTTTTCCTGGATAAAAAAAGTATTCCCGTTATTTTAGTCGCCCTGTTTGCCGGAATTGTCTTTGGCAAGGACGGGCTTAAATTCTGGAAATTTGACGATATGGTTTACGCGAACCAGCTTGCGAATCTGGCGCTGGTTTTCGTTTTGTTTCACGGCGGATTTACCACAAAAAAGTTTAATTTAAAAATGGTCGCCCTGCCGGCAATAGGGCTGGCCACATGGGGAGTTGTTTTAACCGCCGTTTTTACTTTTGTCTGCCTGCATCTTGTTTTGGGATGGGACAGAAATCTGGCTCTCCTGTTATCTGTAATAATTTCCTCTACAGACGCGGCGGCGATATTCTCGATTTTAAGAAAACAACAGCTTGGGCACAAACTCTCTTCTACAATAGAAATAGAAAGCGCGGCCAACGATCCTATGGCTATTTTGCTGACTCTGGTTATGGTGCAGACTTTGTCAACAAATACGGATTTGAGTTTTCATATTCTGGCACTGCAATTTTTGTGGAAATTCGCCTCCGCGCCGGTTATCGGTTTTATTATAGCAAAATTTGTCGTGTGGCTTATTAACAAACTCACTCCGCAGGAAACGGGTTACTATCACATAATAATGCTGGCTACTGCGCTTTTCACCTACGGCCTTACCGAGACGCTTAACGCAAGCGGAATACTTGCGGTTTTTACCGCCGGCATTGTTATGGGAAATATGTATTTTGTGCATAAGAGGGGAGTTTATAATTTTTCGTCCTCAATATCGCAGATATCGAATATTTTGCTTTTTGTGCTTTTGGGGGTGCTGGTTGAACCGAACAGATGGTTTCAAGACAATCTTTTTGTGGAAGGCGTTCTGCTTTTTATTTTTCTGTCTTTTGTCGCGCGCCCTGCCGCCGTTTTTTTGGGAACAGTCGGCATGCGTATTCCGGTAAAAGAAAAACTGTTTATGTCATGGGCGGGCCTGCGCGGAGCGGTTCCCATTGTTCTTGCTACATATCCGACGGCCTATGGAATGGAAAACGGAAAAGAAATTTTCAACGTTGTGTTTTTCGTAGTTCTGCTGTCTTTGATGTTTCAGGGTTCCTCGTTAGGTAAAATCGCGAAGTT
>JGI24698J34947_10000435_pt1 | contig 19228 bp, 20 predicted proteins | sample TergutMp193P3_FD_34947 | JGI IMG/M metagenome (IMG submission 34947) | reverse complement strand
GATAGCTCTGCCACGGGCAAAGCCGCCAGAACCGTGTCCGGGGTAACGGCGCGGCCGTCCGCGCTGTCTCCGTACAGGGTCGCCACAAGGGTATCTGACATATTCATAGCCAGCACCCCGGGCGGATGGGCGGTGCCCTGGGCAAACACAGCGCCTGCCAAAAACACCGCAAAAATCAAAAGGAAAATGTGTTTTCTCATTTTTCCCTCCTAACTGTTTTAATCCCCTACTTCCACGGCTGCGTTATCACCAGCACCGTCCCCACGGTAGCGGCCAAGCTCACGCTCAGAACCAATGAAGTAGTCCTCCAAAATACCAATTTCCTGTTCAAGTTCCTGTAATAAATCGCCTGATCGTCTATCAAGTCCCCGAATAGTTGCAATTGCGCTTTTAACTCGTTCAATTCTTTTTCTCTCTCGTTCAATTCGGCTATTCTCTGCTGCAATTCTTTTTCTCTCTCGCTGTTCGTATTCTCCAATTCTTGCAAGTAATTCTCTCTCTCTTGCTGTATTTGTTTCAGCTCTTGTATTATCTCTTGTATCCGCTGCACCGCGCTGATAGGCTCCAATGCCGACGCCGAGAATGAGAAGCACAACAATACCAACAATGATACCAATTTTTTTAACATCCATTATTCCCCCGTTTGTGGCTCTTGGCTTTCGGTGGCGATTTTGTTTCCTTCTACGCCCACGATAAAGCCGCCGATAATTATCAAAAATCCCATGCCGAAGCTGGTATACAGCGTATCGCAGTTGCGGCCAAACTTACCGGATATGACAAACGCCTCAACCAGCAGGGCGGCGAAAATAACCAGCCCCGCGATGTAGCGGTGTTTGTTGATCTCCTTGTACCCGGTCGGCATCTCGGCGGTCTTTTTGATCATGAGCGCGATGTCTAAACCGATGAACGCGCCCACTATTCCGGTGAACGTTACCGCGATGGCTCCTGACGAGCCCGTGTCTTTAATAAAAAAGATCATGCAGCCGGTGAAGATTGTGGCGAATATAAGCCCAACCAACTGCCCTGTTTTCGTGTCTTTCATGTTTACTCTCCTTTTCACATCAGCTCAAAGTGGGGGTTGTCCCAGTCTTTACCCCATGTCTTGCCATATCCGCCAGCGCACCAGTCGAGGCCGCACTCCTCTGCTATCGCGCCCATGCGTTCCCATACCGCTGCCGGAGCGTTCCACCACGGGAAGCCCGGCCTCTTTTCTATTTGCGGCGCGATGTCTACCGCGTTGCCGCCGGTATGGCTGGATACTTTTGTATTCGTCACTATTCTGTTCTCAAGCTCGCCGAGCAAGTACAGCCCCGCGGCGCTGCGCAACTGGTTCACCGCGTCGAGTTTTTGCCTGCCTTGGGCATAGTAGGCGTCCTGTACCGCCTGGCTTCTATCCGTTTCGACAATCACGACCGGCAGGTTTTCTTCGGTACAGCGCACCAAAAACCTCCGAACCGCTGCGGCGAGTTCCGGTTTTAACGCGTCGATATTTTTATTTACCGGCATACATACCTCCTCATTTTTCCCCTTCCCTTTTCTTCGCTATCGCCGCGTCCACGTCGGCGTTCCGTAGCTTCGGCGCGGCTTTTATACCGGTAAAGTACATCTCCTCGCGCCCGTCGAGCACGAAGGCGATAACGTCCCTCTTCACGTCGCCGTTCTTGCCCTTGTACAGATAGCGTAGACCGTCCATCATCCGCTCCGCGTCCGGTAGGCAGTCGTTGTAAAAGTTCGACTTCAAAATGGATACGCTGTTGTCTTTCACATTTTCCTGAACGTCCATTATTGTCCGCGCAACGTCCTCAAGCCGCTTTTCCAGCGTGGAAACGGCGTTCAAAATCTTTTCGCGGTATACCAGCGTTTCCTTCTGCCGCTCTTCGTGTGTTTTTTGTATTTCGTCCGTCCGCGTGAACAGCTTACGCAATGCGCCCCATATACTTTCGTTGCACTTTGATGATGGGCAGTTGCAGCTTTCCTGCTTGGGCAGCGACGGGTCAAAGTTCTCTATCTCAACACCCTGCGCACCCGCTTTCGCTTTTTTGGCAGAGATGACTTTCTTTATCTGCCCTGACGCGATAAGATACACCAGCAGCCCCAACACGGACACCGAAAACCAATGCTCAATAATAAATATGCCAAGCAGTTTCAATTCTTCCATTACGCCTTCCTTCACGTTATTCAATAATGATAAAGCATCGTAGAAATTGCGCAATTCGTACATACTTACTTAGTATGTATATACGGATACCGCAAAATCCCAGCCAATAAAAAAGGCCCCTACGGCGACACTGGTATCCCAGCATCAACATAGGGGCCTCCGTTTCATCGGTCAGCTTAAGCCTAATACTACACCACCTTTTATAATCTGTCAATAGGCGGATTCAGACCAACGTATGATACCGACGGTATCGGGCGGGACGCAACGCGACCGATAAAGGGTACGATCTCCTCATGGCGGATGGGTTACTCCGGCGGGTTTACCGCAACGGGCGCGTTCTACGGCGAAGATTCAGGGGAGACAAGGCCAGCCGGTGAGGGTAGCCGGAACGACGCCTTACGCATAGGCTTTGACTCCAGCCGCGTCGTACCCACAGACGTAGAGAACAAAGTCCGCACAATGGCCGCCCAGCCGTGGCGCCGTACATCATAATCAGACCAACGTATGATTCTGACGGGATCGGGCGCGATGCAACGCGACCGATTACTGGTAGTTTTATGCTACAGGGGACGCAATATACCAACAATGCTTATAGCGGAGCGCTTTATAGTGATGGGCCTGGCGGCTCATGGAGTAATGGGCATGATTCTGGGGCAAATAATCCCATAGTGAAACTCGACTCCAGCCGCGTCGTTCCCACAGACGCAGCAGAGAACAAAGTCCGCACGATGGCCGCGCAACCATGGAGAAAAACTAGCTAGTCTTGCGCCAGGGCTGGGCTGGGAGTGTACGGTTCTGATTCTCTAAAGCTGTAGGTACGACGCGGGAGGGGTCAAACATCACCATTGGATTATTCGCGCCAGAGCCGTGGTCGCCGCTGTATGTGCCACCTTTTTGTGTGCTATAAAATGCTCCGCTAAAAACGCTTTCAGCAGAGACGGGAATATTTTCCGTCCCTGAGAGCCTGAAACTGCCGGGGATATTCCTAATCGCGTCTCGCCCGATCCCGTCAGAATCATACGTTGAATTGTTTTATCTTGAGGAGGAAAGAACCAGTCTATCAGATTCTAAGCGCTCTTTAATTCTGCCTTCAGCCTGTCTTGTTCAGGCCGGAGAACATTTTCAAGGAGGTCGTCTAAGCTATCGTATATCTCGATGTCCTCCGGTGTTGCCCTGTTTCCTCTGATTGCGCGCAGCGGCCTGATTATTTCTTTTTCAGCTTTATCCATTTGCGCCCGCACATCGGCAAGCTCGGCTTCCTTTTCCGCACGTTCTTTTTTCTCCGTATCCACAATAAAGCAACCCTCGCCCTCATCCCATTTCTGGTGCAGCTCGTTCGGTATAGGCGCTTCCCGCGTGTATTCTGCTTCATCGATGGGTACATCGTACCTGTCGATATTTTTTGGTTCACGGGTTTCCTTGTTATACCACAACCCCCGATTGTCTATGCGCTTGCCTTGTTCGACGAGATCATCGTCGTTGATGCGGTGCATGGTGTCGTCAAACCATGACAGCTTGTCGCCATCGTTCCCGCCCCAGTTGTTGGGAGCTTCAAACCATTCATCGCCGTCAACTGGAGGGTGATCACCCTGACCAACGCGCCCGATGCGTACGACATTCTCGACATCAAGAACCTTCGTAAAAAAAACTTTGCTCATTTCACCCCTCCAATAATAATTTTATTGTAGCATAATTTTTGCTATTTGTCAAGATAAAACAATTCAACGTATGATCTGGACGGTATCGGGCGGGACGCGCAGCGGCCTATAAAAGGTAAGGCAGAAGGCGCTTTCGGAGGTTTTATTGAATATGACGGCGTCAGTACTGGTGCGATAAAACTTACGCTCGGCACTGGTATCGCCCAGATTTCTAATGGCACTTCTAAAAGATACCACATCGAAATAGATTCTGCCTTATCTACTCCCACCGGCCTCGAAAACGCGGGCAGAACTATGCCAGCCCAGCCCTGGCGCAAGACTAGCTAGTTTTTCTCCACGGCTGGGCGGCCATGGTGCGGACTTTGTTCTCTGCTGCGTCTGTAGGTACGACGCGGGATGAATCAAAATCAACGTTCGCGCCGGAGGCGATATTTTCTCCGGGGATACCTCTACTGAGATTTGTAACAGCGAAAGCGCCATCTGCATAGGCCGTTGATCCAGCAATGTGCGACCTGATAGAGCCGTGCTGGTCTCCTACTATAGACCCTTTTATAGGTCGCTGCGCATCTCTGCCTATGCCGTCAGAATCATACGTTGGTCTATTTCCGCCAGTCATGGAGAGGAATTTCCCACCTAAATTATGACGCGCCACGATGTATCTCGTTTGGCCGTTATACGTTACCGTCGCGCCTATGGCAAGGTCTGATGCCCAGTTTGTCGGCTGCACGGCGGTGCGCCAGACGTAGGTTGGCCGGTAGCTTGCGTTTGTGTTTATGCTTAACGGCTCCCATTCGACGGGATTAAATGCGGCTCCGGCAGCGATGGCAACCTTCGCCATCATAACTTCGCGGTCGCCATCCGCATAGACGATTGTTCTATAATTACCGGAAGCAACAGCGGCGTTACCGCTGGGGCTTGTTTCGTAAATTAAAGTGTTATACCCCGACGGGAGAGACGTCGACAGGCCGTACCTCTCAACGCGATAATGCCACTTCTCCCAAAACCCATCGTAGCCTAACTCTGCCGGTGTTTTTGTGTTCGGCCATTGGATGTAGAGGTCGCCGATGAGGTGGCCGCTGACGAGTTCCCAGTCTTTACCATCGCTGCTCCATTCTGTTGGGGAAGTGCTATATCGCTCATAAGTAAGATTGCTGCCCATCTTGCGCAGAATTTGGCGTACATATACGGTACTATAAAACGGCAGTACTTCTAGAACTGCAGCGTTGGATTGTCCCGTGCCCCAGCCGACAGGAAACCCAACAGAACCTACCGCCGGATCAGCAAAAACGTAAATGCCAGCCTTGCGAAAATTATAATCGTTGAGATCGACAATCATACTTTCGCCGAGGTAGTAATAAGGGAAAGCGGCTACCGAGTGGTTGTGAACTGCCCCGATCTGGGGAAAGCGAACGTGCCCGTAAAACAAGTCGTCGGCAACACCGAACTCGCCCGTTGACGATGTGTGATTTTTGGGGGCTTTTGTGAGGAGTGCGGCTTCAATATTTGCAAGCCGCACCGGAAGACCCTCCTGCCCTTCCGGTGAGAGAGCATCTATCTGTTCCTGTAAATCATTATCCGCTTGCTCTCGGTCGTCAACTTCGCTGCTTATGTTATTCTGCAAACTCAAAACCGCCACCGCCCTCTCATTGGCTTCGGCAACAACGGCAGCTCTTATATCCGCATGGGTGCCTGCGCTTTGGTTTTGATTGTGTTCGGCAATAGCATCTGCCATTTCAAGCGGGTCAATCCAGTCCTGATTATCTGAGAAATACGTCCACACCGGAGAACCAGACCACCCCGCAATAGCCTGATACACGCCGTTATTGGATTGTACGGGATCGGCGATAACCCGGCAGAGGTAATTTACTTTATTATTCAGCCCCGTGATAAGATCGAGGTCTGATTTCAGATTAACTGCGCGTACCCATGTTTGTGTCGCTAATTGGGCTTCGTCAGTGTAGTCTTTGGCGGCGGCTAAGGTATTGGCATCGCCCTGTGTCCTCGCTTGGGCTTCTGAGTTGATTGCGTTAGTACGGGCCGTAGCTTCTGCCGCTATATCCGCAGCCCTCGTCTCGGCCTCCGCGTCGATGTTTTCCTGCAGCTCCCTGTCGATTGTGTCTTGGGCTGTCGATGTACGGAAAGGTGAAGCTTCTCCGTTTTTCCAGCTTTCGTAGAGTTCCCGTATGGTATGCTTTCCGTTGGTTGTAAGTTGGATATTTGCCGCCCCAAAATCAGGCGTCTTTGTAACGACAACAATCTGCCCGCCTTCCGGCGCCTCAATATCGGCGACAGCAGCAAAATCATATACCTGATAAAATTGTTTGTTAAGAGTCATCTCCCACCTCCAATAAACTTAATGTATTTACCATCGTGTCGATATTTAGACCGACACCCATTACTTTGCACGTCAGTATGCCGCCGAAAGTACGATCCGCGGGTTTTTCTTCTTCTCCAAAGTCAACGATGATTTTTTCCGCAGGCCAGTCGCCAAAGACAACGTTTTCCTTTGTCATAGATCGCTCCTTATATCCAGAGTCATCGAACAGTACCGCAACCTGTTTCAGTTCGCTTTTACGCTCCCGCGGTATGCGGAGGTCAATGCGTACGATGTCATAGACCCGCAATTCCGGCCAGTTCAGTACATCAATATTTTTTATCATTATCCGATTCTTACGAAAAAACGCTTCCAGCCGGTTCGCCTTGTTTATCGCGTCGCTCTTTTCTATCAGATAAGTCTCCGGCTCGTAAATCTTTTCGATGCCGTGGACGTTCAGCAGCGCTTCTTGGTTGTTTTTCCCCTCGTGATGGAGCGCGGTGTCTTGGTAATAATTCCGCTTATAGGCGATGTCGACGATTGTCGCGTAATTTTCTGCCTGCATATCCAATTCCACTTTTCCGATGTCTACGATATCGGTTATTTTTATGGTTGCTGCTGGCGTTCGTTGGTTGTCGTCTTTCCGGGCGGTGAACAGGTTGTAATCGGCCATAAAGCGGAACCCGTAATCGCTGGCGTTCTGTAGTTTTTCAATTGCCTCGAACACACCGAATTCCTGATTATAGACAATGCCTATGGGGGCAAGGTCGCCTATTTCATCTACTATCTCTTGCTTATTGAACCAGTACTCGTCATAGGGTATACCGCAATAGTGCTGCAGCAATTCTTTGATGATGTCCAGCGGCCGCGCCCCGGTTGCATCCGGCGCCCAGAACACGCCGCAGGCGCGTACCTCGTAAACTTCGGGTACGTCATCACCTTCCCAAGGGGGCATACAGTCTTCAATATTAAGAGTAAACTCGCCTTTGGCGCTGTTTACAGTTGCCAGACAGGGCGTCCAAACCTCTCCGGGAAACCGTTCTAACTCATCATCGCTTTTCGGCTGAGTTTGTTTTACCCAGACATAGCTGGTTTTTACAGCGCCATTTTTCCCTGGTCTGGTATCAAAGAGTTTTAATTCTGTTATTTTCCGTGCAGCATAAAAAGTCCGGTATTGCTTTTTGCCCACGCCTCCGTTTTCACCTGCATAGATTTTAAGCTCGTCGACGCATACGCACTTGACCCATTCGCATTCGCCGTACACATCCTGCTTTACCTCGCCCTCAAGTTCAGGCTTCATGTAGGGGTATTCCTCAACGGTAAAACGCCGGCCCGGCACTTTCTGTTTCAGTTTCTCCCGCCGGTCGCCGCATACAAATGTGGTTGCGTCCTCTTTGATTTTCACGTTTTTGATGTAAAACTCGTACAGGTTTTTGATTTCCCCGTTTATCCCGCTTTTTACCCTGATGTTATTTCCAAAATAACGGGCTACGGCGTCGTATTCGCCTTTGGTATTGGTCAGGCTGATATTCTCCGTCCCGAAGTTCATCCTTCCGTATTCCAGATTGTCCGCTTCGTCGCCTGCCTTGGGAACATAATCAAGGCCGCCTTTATAAAACACGCCCCCTATCTCGCGCGGTTTTTCATCGGTGAACCCGGTTATCGTGTTATACTTTGGCTGGTAATATACCCAGAGCGGGTTATCATCCTCCGTTCTGACATAGACCTTGTTTTCTATCTGGCAGAACTGTTTGCGCTGCAGAGACATTGCGCCGATTGGGTCGGTTATATTGTCGATTTTTTTATAAACAACATTGTTTATGGTCAGGCTGCCCACTTTGACGGCGGTACGGCCCAACGGCCCTTCGCCCATCCAGTCAAACCCGCATTTTCCTATTTCATACACCGCAAAATGCCAGACCGGCGTACGGTATACCATGGCGGGGAGAATAATGCTGGATTTTTCAATTTCGACAAGCGTCATGATGCGCTACCCGCCTTTTTTAGATTTACAACCCGCCCGGCAGGTGGTATAATGTTAGATAAACAGGGGGAGCGATGAAAAAATGGTTTATGCTGGTTCTTGTGTGTTTTCTTGCCGGATGCAATAACGATCCCGGCACCGGAAACGGAAACGGCAAAAACCCGGGCGGCGAACCGCCTTTTACCGGGCTGACCAGCATAGACGAAGTAGAAAGCCTCCTTTATTTGAGCAATAAAGGGTCGTCGCCTGACGATCCGGTGGTACTGTCGGTGAAGATCAGCGCGTCTGAATGGGTGCAGTTGTTTGATTTGATCAAGCGCAAGGATAAATTTGTCGCGCTCGACATCTCTCATTGTTACGACGCCCCGAAGGAGTTCACATATCGAATGGAAAACTACGGGGACAAAATCGTCTCCATGTCCTTGCCGATGGGTATTACGTCTACCACAAACAACGCCTTCATCCGCTGTACGAACCTCAAACAAATCACCTTGCCCGAAGGTCTTACCCAGATAGGGAGTTCCGATTTCTCTGGCTGCACAAACCTTGAGCAAATTACCCTTCCAGCAAGCATTACCAGAATCAGAGATGATGCTTTTCACAACTGCACAAGTCTGGTGCTGGTTATTTGCCATGCTACAACTCCGCCTCGTTTGGATTACGAAGTATTTGGCGGCGCATCTGACGAGCTTGTCATTAAGGTTCCTGCTGCGAGCGCCGAGGCTTACAAAGCCGCTTGGAACGATTTCCCGCGCGAATATGCGGATAAGATTACGGCTTATTAAAGCTGACATTTCTTTCATCTGTTAACCTACCCTACGCGGTAAAGCCGCACATAGGCGTTGCCGGTTGCGGCTCCGGCTCTACCGCCAATCTCACCATAAGTGCCATTAGCATTAATGCTTAAACCGCCATCCCCGCCCCTCCAGCCATGAGCTCTTTCACCGGCGCGAGAATTAACATTTCGGGATACGCTATTATCAGGAAATTCATCAGTACCATAATTACTGCCATCATCGTATCTTACCGGCGTTCTATTCCCTCCCAATACTTCTATCCAACCCACGCGGCTGCTTCCACCTTCACCGGCTCCGCCTATATTACTCCTCCTTGCTGGTGCATTTCCTCCTTTTTGGCCTACCCAATATCTCAACCTGCCGCCGGGGAAATAGAACACCCCCGATTCTGCCGCTCCTGCGTTAGCAATTTTCATATATCCTTCAGGCGTATATATGTTTCCGCTGTTATCATATATGTTCCCGCTGTCGGCGCTTCTTATTTCGTAATAGTACCTGCCCGGCTGCAGTAAAATAGAACCTTCGCCGGGGGTGCTTGTATTTACCAAAGAAGTGTTTGTATAAGCGCCGCTTTCTTTTGCCGGGTAATTTTCAACAATGAACATGGACGAATATTCAGAAACTAAACGAAACAGATCATAAGGGTAGCTTCCCCCTCTATAAAAAATCCTTCCAATTACCCTTCCTGAATATTCAGAACCCGAATGATACCATCCGTTTTTAGCACCGTTCCAATTTATAGCTCCATTTATTGTCGAAAAATTATTGGTCATTACAAAAGAGAGCGAGCCGTTTGACGGTCTTGCAATAATAAAAAAATCACCTTGGCTGGAAGGGCTTCCTGAGATTTCAGTCCGCGATGCGATATTATATAGAACGCCGTCAACCTCAATAAGGCTGCCGGCCTCAATTTCCGGCTTAGACATGGAGACCTGATATATTTTCAGTTGTAAAAACCCCTTCATCATATCAGGCACCCTGATTAACGGATTATTCATCGCGTCAAAGCTGTCAAGAATTATTTTATTAAGGTAGAGGTTTCCCGACACAAAAAAGAAATTGATTATAGCCCGGCAGAATTGACCGCTAAATTCGCGATACCACCCGCCCTTTGCGGGATTCCACGACGGTTCGAGGTTCGAGTAGATGAACGATGCCGTATTACCGTTTGGAACCGCGTAGACGTAATTCTGTGCGCTGGGAGTCGGTGATCCAGTAATGGTTTCCGCCGAGATGCAAACATATTTCGAGCCGTTTATATCCAGCCGGCTGTTTTCCAAAATACGAGGGACGCCGGTAGTGTTGATGTTCTCGACGCTCAGAAATAAAAGGCCGCCGGTAAACACTTCCAAATCCTGTATCATTGTTCTCCATTCTTCGAGGTCGGGGCTGTCTGGGTCAGGATAATCAATCAATTCCATAGCCATTTATTTTGCCTCCATGTAGCTTAATGCGCTGCTCCAATGGAACTCAGGCGCGTCTTCCTTGCCAAAGCCGCCCGCGTCGGCCAGCGTCGCGTACAGCGGCGGATACTCCGCCGTTTCATACGGCTCAACCAAATGCGGCTGCACGTACTGTACTGCGTCAATGTATTCTTCCATCACCTGCCGGCGGGAATTGTCTATGTCGGCAAAAGTAACTTCAAACGAGCGCAGGGACGTTTTTTTCGACCCGTATACAATACCGTAACGCGTTCTCTCCGCCTTACTGTTCACGTTCAGGCGGTACTTAAGCCCGATGTTAAAGAGCGGCAGTTTAATTCTTCGCCCCACAAAGAGGATCCCGATTTCCAGCGTTTCTTTTTTATGAGCGTTTAACACAAGGCTTATGCTGGATACCATAAACATTTCGGGCAGCTTGATTATGGTATGCTTCCCCTGGCTGGCAATCGTTTTGTCATATACGGTTACGCCCTGGGATACGACAACCAGCCTCCCAATCATCCAGTTGCTGTCAAGGATCGCTATTGCGTCTGCAAACTGGTTTATTCCCCATGACGCGGCAATCTCCGTGCTTGGCCCTTCAAACACTACGCCGTTTGACAGTACTTCGTCACAGAGCATATCGGCGGAATAGGCGGCGGCTTTATTCGTGGCAGCCAGCGACGAAGACTTGGTTAAGATGTTCTCCACGTACACGGTCATCGGGCTATCCCCCTTACCGGGATTAAGACTTTACCGCTTCCGTATACGTCGGCCATAGCCTGCGCCATCTCGCGGCCGTCCACCTGCAAGATAACAGTCAACTGCGTATAGCCGTTACGATTATCCAGTTTGGCGGCGATAACTTTCTGCTGCGCCTCATTCAAGATGACCTCTCCGGCGGTAGCGATAACGTGCTGTACGTCGCCATCAGATTTTCTCCCGGGGACTATACCGCCATCGGCAAACTGCGGGGGCTTGGGCGGGTTGCTTGCCAAAAAACCTATTTGTACTGCCGCCGCCGCACCCGCCAAACCGGCAAGCACAAAGTTGACCGGCGGCATGGCAGATTTAAGCGCTTGCAAAATAGCCATTGCCCCGGCGTTGGCGGCCTGGATAATCTGCAGGGCGTATTCTTGCTTTGCCACTTTGTATTCAATTTCCGCCTTCTCTCTGGCGGCTTTTTCCTCAGCGGCTTTTGCCATGTCGTCATATTTTTTGTTGATTGCCAGCTCTTCTTTTCGGCGTTCAAGTTTGTATTGCAATACTTCGTCCCCGGCTTTCTTGGCGCGGTCGATTTGTTTTTGTATTTCCTCCTCCGTAGTAGCCCTCGCAAACCCCTCTGCCTCAAGCTGCGCTTGCCGGGCTTTCTCGATACTCTCCAGCGTCGAGTTCAGCGTAGCTTCAACGATGGCGATTTGTTCCTCAGCGTTTCGGCGGCTTATTTCCAGCGCCGCATTTGCTATGCTGTCAAAAGCGTCAATGGCGGCGCCGCCGATTTGCAGCATTCGGTCGTACCCCTCCGAACCGAACAGGTTCTCCAAGAAACCGCCTTCTTTTGCCGCTTTTTCTTTGGCCTTCTTCATGCCCTCGGTAATCTTATTGAAGTTTCTCAATATCTCGCCGCGCTGTTTATCCGATGCCGCGATATACTCTGCTGACTGTTGAATTGCATCCCATGCGCGTGACCTCTGCCTATCAATCAAATCATTTTCAAGCTTGATAGCCTTATCCAGTGCGGCGTTTCGTTCCATCTCGGTTTTTGCGGCGGATGCCTTTGCCTTCAAACCTTCAATTTCCTGACGCAATAGTTCATCTTCTTGATCCATCCGTATTGCGTCTAGTTTCTTTTGATTTTCTTTTGCCTTCACAACATCCTGATTTACTTTTACCAGTTTGGCGGTTTCGTCCCGTAACTTCACCGTCTCGCCGGTTGTCAGTTTGTATTGCAGTACAATCGCCTCAAGGTCATTGTATTTCTGCGCCAACGCCGCGTGGATTTGTTTCTCCTTTTCTTCTTCGCTAATGAGGCTATCCTCTCTTGCCTGGAGCGCCCGACGTTCTGCCTGCTCGTATTTTTCGATAGCGTTTTTTCTTGCGTTGATTATATCAACCTGCCGCTTTTCCTCCGCAATACCAGCCTCAAGTTCGGTAAGTAACGCCCTTTGTGCGTCGCGTTGTTCCTGTAACTTTATGATTACTGCATTGTACCGTGCTGCTTGCTCCCTACTTGTCCGCGATATTTCAGTTTGCAGCTCTCTCGTCTTAATAATCTGTTCATCATAGGATTCTATCGTTCTTTTCAACGATTCTTCTCTGGTTATATTGCCATTCGCTTCCAACCGATCAATATTTGCCCTCAAAGTTTGATATTTACTCGATGTCGCTATAATTTCCTTGTTTATCTCTACTAATTTTTGGGCCTCAGCATTGGCCTTCTGCTGCTCTTTGCTCAATATGCCTAACTTATCTGCGGCCCAAGATACGGCCTGGCTCAGTTTATCAGCGTTGTCTTTTGTTTTTTTGATAATTGTTGACCAAAGGCCAAAAATCGGAACAACAATCTTCAAGTAAGTAAGATAAACCTTTCCCAGTTTCTTTCCGGTCTCCAGCAGTGCGGCCTTGGCCATGTCGGCGTCACTTGCCGCGTTTTCCTCCTCCTTAAAGGTATCGTTGACGCTTTTCATTGCGTCGTCTTGCAGTTTTATATTCGCGTTAAACTCCTTGCTGCCATCCACAACCTTTTTTATAACAGCGGCAAGGCCAGCAATCGCGGCGAGTATTGTTCCAATGACCGGAAGCATCGCCTGAAAAGCCGCGCTTACCGCTGGAACCATTGCGAAAATAGGCTTTGAAAACAGTTGGGCCGCTTTATCACCGATTGCTCCCAATTTAGGCGACACCCCGTTTAAACTGGAAACCATATTATTCAGCCTTGTGTTGAGTTGCATTTGCGCTTGGCCGAATCCTTGGACGTACATTTTTCCGCCCTTTTCTCCCTGTTTCTGGAACTGCTTGGCGTAGTAATCCATTCTCTTCTGGGCTTGCAGGGCGCCTATTTCCATTTCGGTAAGATCGAGGCGTAACTGCGCTTCAATTGTCCCGGCATCTTCGGCAGCACCCATTATTTACCCCTGTCTTTTATTCTTTTTTCTTCTTCGCTCCCCAGCAAAGTAGCGTAATCGTCGATATTCTGCCGGTCGCCGTCGGTAAACAGGCCGGGAACGAAATCAGACGGCCTGCCGTTGTACAGCCTTGCTTTACTATAGGCGACAATCAGTTTTTCTTTGGTGACTTTTTTGATGTCGGATATATCAGTGCCCAGCGCGATGTTAGTCAGCGCAAGCATGGTATCATCGGGCAGGATGTACCCGATAAACAGCTCCACTCGGTCGATTTCCTTCTGCAGTTCAAATTTGGCCGCTTGTTTTTCTATCAGTTTCAACTGGGAGCGCATTTCTTCCAGCCGCTTCCGGTTGGTTTCAAACACCCTGTCTTTGCCATAGATAGCCTGTTCCAATTCCTCGAATGTGGGCCGGTTTAAGACGGCCTTGCAGCATTCTTCCTGGATGTTCATTACATCGACCATCTGCTGGCGGGTGAGTTTCTTATTCTTTTTTTGCTCGTCAATTAAGGCATAGAGCTTATCGACATCGGGTAGCTGAGTAGACCGCAGGTAGCGTACTTCCACCAGTATCTGTGTGCCCCGGAATGGTATCAGCAGCCATTCATACAACTCTCCCATTATTTCCGGTAACGGGTGGTATCCCTCAAGGGCGAGTTTTTTATCTGGGCGGATCGTGCGGCGGTCAAGCGCTTTCTCAACCGCCGCCTCGATCAATTTCTCGAACATTACGCGTTCGCCCAATCCGCTTCAAAAACGCCGTCCAGATTAAGCGATTCCCATTGGGCCTGGGAATAGTCCGTCTCCATGGGGCTTGCGTGTTCTTTGCCGTCATCCCCTATGTACGTCCCAAAGGTAAGGGTATATTCGCTGTCGCTCCAGCTCCCCGAACCGCCGGTACGTTTCATGTGGCCGACACCGCCAATGTACATCCGCTCACGGACAAAGGCTTCATCTCCCTCGGTGTTATCGACTTTCTCGAACACCTTGGAGAAGGTAAACAGGTCAACGCGCCGCGTTTCGTCTCCTGAGGCAACAGGAGGCTCGTAAACTTCGGGATGATCAACGTCACCGCTGAGCCAGATCCCGCCGTTGATCATCTGCTTCGCTTCCCGCGACGCAAGGCGATCCGTTATGACGATTTGCGTCCCGCCGCGTTTGCCCGGTACGGTGTAAGTCACCTTGGTACCCAGAGGCGAATCGTTTTCAATCTTTTTGTCTTCGCCCCATTCCTCGGTTTCGGCAACGGTTTTGAGATCGCCGTCAAATGACGGCAGGAGATAACAGCCCTTGCCTTCACCATTGCGGCAATTCCCGAAGTTCAGCGAAGCGGCTAAATCGCCGTAAATCTGAATCCACTTGACGGTTTCAGCGGCCGGCGCCAGCTTGAGCCGGTTGGTTTCCGGGTCAACGCTGAACTCGCAATCTTCAAACCCGGCTGCCTCCAAAGCCGTCGCCGCTGCGGAAGGCGTGAGCGCCGCGGGGTTCGCGGCGCTAAAGTCTACCGTCTTGACCTGCACGGTGCCGTTGCCTACCTTAACTTTAATCTGCCCGGTTTTTGTTACCGGATCGATTGCGTCAAGGATGTTGATGGTTCCCGCAAACCCCAACAAGTAACCTTGCAGGTAGGGGGACTTTCCGCCAGGGTTCTGGCGCATCAGCAGCCAGCATACCTCAAATAATTCCCAAAGTTTCTTTGTCGTAATAATCATAATTTCCTCCAATCACAAAATAATAGGTCTATAAAAATCCCTGCTCATCGCCAGGGTATTGTCGCCTTCATCAACATACGGCCCCAGCCACGCGCCGGTGCTTCTGATGGTTATCACTTTTCCTTTCTCCCTCAGCGGCTCTTTCAGCAGCGCGGGAAGTTTCCGAAAAATGTACTCCTTAAGAAAATCCTGCTTACCGATAGCCGCATGAACGATTATCTGATACAGTTCCCGGTCGCCGCCGGCAATGGACTTCACCACGACATAGGGCTTCACGGAACGGTCAAAGCCGTCGCCAAAAAGAAAAACATTCTTGATGCTGCCGGTTTTCAGGCGGTTTATGAGTTCGGTGTCGAAAGTGATAAAGCTCATTGGCGGCCTCCAAAAAATTCCCGCGTCGCGGCTAAAAACTCCGAACGCAAGCCCTCAATCGTCGGTTTCAAGATCGCGTACTTCCCATCATGCGCGGTCTCAAGGTGTTTCCCGTATTCAACCCGGTGTGCAAGCGCAACGCCCAACGCGGCGCCGTCGTCGTCAATCACCCTTCCCTTGAGCAGCTTTCGCGCGTCGCCGGTGCGGTTAGTCCACGGCGCGTTTTCTTTTGCCCTCTGCTCCGCCTCGGCGGCGTACTTAACGCATACGGTGTCACGGAACCGTACCAGCACCCGACCAACCGCCGCCGGAACATCCGTTGCCATTACTTCACCTCGGTAAGCGGCGCCTGGGTGCAGTTGGCGCCGCCGTCATTACCCGGTCGCGTAACCACGCCGACGACATACCGTTTCCCGCGCCATTCCATGACATCATCCAGCTCAAGGTTTGCGTCATGCCTTGCAAGAACGTATGGGCTGGTGTCGATGGATAACCCTCCTTCCCATTGCTTGCCCGGCCACACGCCGCCGGACTGGTACGATACCCGGCATACAACTTTGTGCGTCGTCGTTTCGCCGGCCGGTATAAGCTGGCCGCGGCCATTGTCAACTTTGACATCGCGGGTTATTATGCCGATGTCGCTGTCTTCGGCAATGATCCGCTCAATGCCGCGGCGCATCTGCTCAAGCTTCTTCATAGCCCTCGATAACCCCGCCCACGGGCCGTTTCTTTGTTTGCAGCATAAGGCCGCTATTCATCCCCGCTTCTTCGGCTTGTTCCTCAAGCAGTATGCCGCGGAGGGTCGTGTAATAGTTCATAACCTCCTGCAAAGAGGGGAAGCTCATGGATTGTCCGCCGGCGTTCCCCGAATTGATGTAGTCCGTGGGGTCGATCTGGGCTATAAGGTTGTCAATCAGCTTAACAGCGGCGCCAATGCGGCCATATTTCCCGGCAAGCAGCTTGATGTACGGGTCGCCGAATTTCAGGCTGTACTTCCGCCATTCAACGCCGTCATGGAACCAGTATTCGCCGTCGCCCTTGGTATACGCGGTGTTCTGCGGCGCCGTTTCGGGCAGTTCTTCCACGTAGGCAAAGTCGCCGGTTACCGGGTCGCCGATGGAACGGCGGACTTGGATTATTTCATCAAGCCAGGCGGGGATTTCTGCCATGCTTATTTTTTACCCTTGGCCGCTTCGCACAGGCTTTCCTCTACTGCGCCGGTGATGCGCTGCAAGTCCTCCAGCATTCCCTTGAGCTGCTCTATCCTGTCATAGCTGTTGTTATTGCCCATCAGCTCAGCGATTATCCGGTGGTCTGCCGCCTGTAAGTTTTCTTTCATAACCCCTCCATGATTGTCAAACAAACTGTTAGAACACTGGCGGGGATTGCTCCCCGCCGTGAACCGCTTAGGCGCACTCAGGCAGCGTTACCTCGATAACCGCGCCGTAATTCTTGCCGTCTTCCGATGTGGGAAGCACGAAGTTGGGGAACAATCCGCGTATCCGGTGCCATGCCTTATGCTCAGAGGAGAGGCCCAGCACATCGCCCTGGCCCACTTCCATCGTCTCGTTACGCTTGACGAACCGGTAGCCGCCAAACGATTCGACCTTGACGAACACGTACGCCTTGCCCTGCGGAACGCCAGGATAGGACAGTGTTTCTTTCCCGTACAACATACCGTGATTAAGGCCGCAGCCGTAGGGGATAATCCCGTCAATGGGAAGCGCAGCGGCAATCTGCTGGATACCGCCGACGCCGGCCAATGCTCCGTTCACAATCGGCTGAATGTCGATTAAGTCCATCGGGTTTACCAGCAGGTAAATCTCATGCCGCAGAAGCCCGACCTCTTTCATAAGCGGCTTGCAAATCAGCTTCAACGCTTTTCTGATGGCCTTCTTCAAAGTGTTGTAAAGTTGGAGGTCGTAAGTCGCCCCGGAATTGTCGGGGCCCTCTTTATGGTCGGCGTTAAATGTAGCGCCCAAAATCGAGCCCATCGAATCCTTGTTTTTCTCGTCCGACAATATCCGCGCCGCGCTCTCGATGATTAATTCGTTCTTGTGGAACGGATTGAATATCAACTGCCGCATCGTGGTTTTATCACCGAACCCCCTGATCTTGAGGTGTACCGGAACATCTACCGGCAAAGCGGATTGCATGAGAGGAACCGTATCACCGGAACCGGTCATATCCTCTTCCTTGCCGATGTAAGGCATCTGATCCCGGAGATTAAAGGTTTCCGGCAGACCCTCGTCTACGACTTCCTTGAACAGCACCGGTGTATAGTCCACATACTCATCGGCCTGACGCACGAGGTCAATCGTATACAGGCCGGCAAGTTCCTGGATTGTCTTCATATCGTAGCCGGTGGATGCGTTCTGCGCCTGCTGGTTTTGCAAATGCTGACGGCACTTGTCCTCAAGCTGTTTCCTGTCCTGGAGCAGCTTCTCGCGCCCGGCGCTATTCAGCCACTTCTCCCCGACAACCTTAATGGTCTTGGCGTGCGCGGCTTCCGTTTCCGTAGCCGTCAGGCTTTCAGTCGCCTTTTCGTTATAGATGCGGATATGCCGCACCTTGCCCACGAGGTCTTTCCTCATGCTCTCCGCATTAAGTATCCTCATTCCGTTTTCTCCTTTAGCCGGTTATGGCGATATCGAATGTATCGCCGCCAACAGCCACTATAGTTCCCAGCAGCGTACTGCCCGATGCCGTAGTGGTAAGAGCCCCGGCGGAGGTGATATACACGTCCGCCCCGATTGCCGCCGTCATCAGGTCGGCCTTGGCCGCCTGAAACACGGCGATTTGTTTGCCTACGTCCACGCTCCCGGCGGCGCCGCTTGCGGTGTCATAGTCGGAGAGCCCTACCAGGCTCCCGAACACGCAGACCTCGCCTTTGTCTTTCTTTGCGGGGAAGGCGGCGATCTGGATATGGTCTGATACAGGCCGCTTTTCAAATAATTTCACCATCGCTTATACCTCCATAATTTCGCCGGGGGTTCTTGCCGGGGGTTCGCCTTCTTTGGCGTTAGCCCTGGTATCCGCCTGTTTGGACCTCAGCGATGTCATAATCGCGTCGGCCTTGAGGGCTTCCTTGGCGTCGTTGAGCAGCTTGCCGCGTTTGCCCTTGAGCTGGTTCATCGCGTACAGATAAACCGGGTTGTCAACCTCGGTTCCGTCCCCGTTCATGATCTTCCTGCCTCCGGCAATCTCGTTGGCAGCGGCTTCCACAACCGTTTCCGCGGCGGCTTCTACTTCGTCAAAGGCTGCTTTGGCGGCCTTGAGCAATTCTTCCGGCGGGGTTTCCGGGGGAAGTTCCAGCGCTTCCGCGAGAGCCTCGACAATTTTTGCCCTCTGCTCGTCCGTGGCATTGCGGAGCTTGTTCTCAAAGCCGATGTCTTTCATCAACTGCTCTGAGGTAATGTTGTTATTCGTGATGGCGTTCTTGAGCCATTCGATAACGTCTTCATAAGTCAACGCCAAGGGGTCGCCTTCGGCATTAAAAAATTTACCCATGCTTTTTCTCCTCTGTTTGGATTTGTTTTTTTGCGCGATCGCGTTCAGGACCCGGCCGGCAAGCGCCTTGTCAGAAGTCGATTGCAGGGTTACCGCCGCCTTCCGAAACACTTTGCCGTTTTTTACAAGCTCTTCGCTCTCGCTTTCCATATCTACAGCGCCCTGTTCAATGAGCGCC
>JGI24698J34947_10000434_pt1 | contig 19251 bp, 20 predicted proteins | sample TergutMp193P3_FD_34947 | JGI IMG/M metagenome (IMG submission 34947) | reverse complement strand
CCATCATAAGGCGTGTTGTTTGCAGCTTTATGTCCCCCATGCTGCCCTTTACCGCGCATGAAAATCCCACAACCATCCGGGATTACGAGGTATGCGCCGTTTTCGGCGGGGGCAGGCCGTAATTTGTTGGCTGCCAGCCATGAGGCGTGATCGGGATAATTCTCATTGGTACGATAAAGCCCTATTATATCAGTATTTGCGACGGCTTCCGCATGAGGAATAAGACAGTACTGTAGCAGCCGCTCTGCGCGGGAATCGTGAATCGATATTGTCCTTCCGTCTGCCGGCATCATTCGAAACTTTTGCATATCCACTTCATTCCGCATTGCGGTATAGCCGAAGTCGCCCGGCGCTATTGTGGCTTTTTGTATTGTCTCCATACCCAGCTTATCCGGGTAAAAATCCCACGATGCTGTCTGTGCGCTATATATCGCCTTCCCGGGGAAACCGCTGTCAACGATATCGAGGATGCTCTCCGACACGCCGATGGTCGTACCGTTGGCCACTGGTATTTGAACGCCCTGCGCCCAATCTCCACCGTCCCATTCCCAAATTGTGTTTGTCACAAAACAAAAAGCTTTTCTTGCATGGGCGTTCCATATCTCCCCGTCTGCCGGCATCGGCCAGGGAGTTTGGGCATTTTTTCTGCCATACCAATAACCTTTGGTGTACCCAAGGTTGATGATGGCGCCATGCTTCGCGTCTATTTCTTCCCGCAGTTCCTGCTGCTTATCGTCTATTTTTTGATTTATGACGACTTGCGTATATGTTCCAACCTGATCCGCGGTTACGTTGTGCGGGTTTTGCTGATTCTCCGCGTGCTCAGGGAAATCATAATATTCATCCGGCGCCTGATAGCTGTAAGTAACGTGCGGCCACGGCCCCACGGTTCTGTCGCTAACGGCAATTTCTACAACCGACGTATTCTCGGCAAGATCGTAATTTGGTATCGCCCACTTTTCAGTTTCAAATGCGTCGTAGATCGTTACAATGACGTTGCCCCCGGCGTCTACCAGGGTAAGCAGATTCCCGTCCCAATTTAGTTTGCTGCCATCGCTTAACAGCAGATACCCAACCCCTTCCGGTGATTGGTCTACTTCGGCCTGGGTATCAAAGTCAAGGTTTTTTATTATCTGCGATTGCTCAACGATGTCCAAAGTGCCAATCTGCAGGGGCTGTGAAATGATTTTTTTATTGGCTAATTTCACCATACCATCAGGCGTAAGGTTATCGATTTGTTCTTGCAAATGCTGATCCGCATCTTCTCTTTGTTGGATCTCGTTTAATAGAGCAGGTCTAATACCCCCGATACCCCCGTGCGCTGATTCGTTTTCATCATGCGCGCCAAATGCTTCTTCCAATTCGGTTTCATCAATGAAGTCCTGATTATCAGAGAAAAACGTCCACACCGGAGAGCCAGTCCATCCCGCAATAGCCTGATACACGCCGTTATTAGCAGGGTCAGGGTCGGCGATAACCCTGCAAAGGTAGTTTATGTTATTGTTCAAGCCCGTAATAAGATCGAGTTTTGATTTCTGTTTAACGGCAGGTACCCATGTTTGTGTTGCCATTTGCGCTGCATTGGTGTGCGCTTTTGCGGCAGCCAGAGTTTCTTCATCCCCCTCGATTCTTGCCTGGGCCTCTTCACTTATGGCCTGTTGCCGCGCCTGTACTTCATCCGATAGAGCTGCCCTTATATCTTCATGGCTAGTTCCGTTCCCGTTATGTTCAGCGAAAGCGGCTTCCATTTCCAGCTCGTTCACAAAGTCGTTTTGGTCGCTATACGGCAGCCATTCCGTTTGCCCCGCTACGCATTGGTACACGGTCTGGTTGCTTTTTCTCCTGCACAGCCAGGTCTTTGAGGTATCCGTTATGATCGGCAAAACATCGGACACCGCGGGGAGCCATGTTTGCGTAGCGGCTACGGCATTGGCGATTTGTTCATCGGCATAAGCCTTGGCATCTCCCAAAACCTTAATATCCTTGGCTTTCCGGGTTTGCGCCTCGGCTTTTATCGCTGCCTCCCTTGCCGAGGTCTCTTCGTCGATGTTTTGCTGGAGTGCTGCGTCAATTATATCCTGGGCTACCTTTGTTCGGAACGGCGAATCCTCTCCGTTCTTCCAGCTTTCGTAGAGCTGACGTATGGTATGCTCCCCGTCGGTTATGAGCTGGATTTTGGCCGGCCCAAAATCAGGCGTTTGTGTAACGACAACAACCTGCCCTGCTTCCGGCTCCGTTATATCGGCGATTTGGTCAAAGTTGTATACTTGGTGAAATTGTTTGCAAAGAGTCATTCTCCTACCTCCAATAAATTTAATGTATTTGTTGTGGTGTCAGTGTCCAACATGACACTCATTACTTTGCAAGTGAGGACGCCGCCAAAATAGCGTTCGGCGGGTTCTCTTTCTGTTTCCCCAAAGCTCGTAATTATTTTTTCCGCCGGCCAATCGCCAAAAATAACGCTTTCTTTTTTCATAGACTGCTCCTTATATCCAGTAGCAGGGCCGTCAAACAGCACCGCAACCTGTTTCAGTTCGTTCTTGCGCTCTATGGGTATACGGAGATCAACTTTTACGATGTCGTAAACCCGCAGATTCGGCCAATTCAATACCTTGAGGTTTTTTATCATTATCCGGTTCTTGCGGAAAAACGCTTCAAGCCGATCCGCCTTTTCCTTTGCTTTTTCCTTATTGGTCAAATAGGTTTCCGGCGCATAAACCTTTTCGATGCCATGCACGTTCAATAAATCTTCCCGGTTGGTTTTCCCTTCGTAATGAGACGCGGTGTCCTGGTAATAATTCCGCTTATAGGCGATATCGACGATTGTTGCGTAATGTTCCACCTGCATATCCAGCTCCACTTCTCCGATGTCCACGATGTCGATTATTTCTATGGTTCCTATGGGTTCCCGTGTATTGTCGTCTTTCCGTGCGGTGAACAGGTTGTAATCGGTCGTAAAGCGGAACCCGTAATCGCTGGCGTTTTGGAGTTTTTCTATTGCCTCAAATACGCCGAATTCCTGGGTATAGACAATGCCGATGGGCGCAAGGCTGCTTATTTCTTGCACCATCTCCTCCTGCTTATACCAGTATTCGTCATAGGGTATTTTGCAATAGTGCCACAGCAATTCCTTGATGATGTCCAGCGGCCCCGCCCCCGCGGTACTTGGCGCCCAGAACACCCCGCACGCGCGTACCTCGTAGACTTCGGGAACGTCGTGTCCTTCCCACCCTTCTGCTCCTGTATCCTCATCAACATAGGTAGGCGGCATACAGTGGGTGATGTCTAACTTAAATTCCCCTTTGGCAAAAGATATTACCGGGCAAGGCGTCCAAATCTCTACAGAAAAACGTTTCGTCTCATCATCGCCCTGCGGCCGGGTTTGTTTTACCCAGACCAGATGTAATTCGGTGATTTTCCGTGCGACGTAAAAAGTACGGTCTCTCTTGAGATCCCCACTCTCGCCCTCTTTGTAGATTTTCAGTTCATCAATGCACACGCATTTGACCCATTCACATTCGCCGTACACGTCCTGCTTTATCTCGCCTTCAAGTTCCGGCTTCATGTACGGATACTCGGCAACGGTAAAGCGCTCATTGGGTACTTTCTGCTGCAATTTTTCCCGCCGGTCGCCGCACACAAAAGTTGTCTTGTCCCCTTTGATTTTTACGTTCTTGATGTAATATTCGTACAAGTTTTCGAGACTTCCGTTTATCTCGCTTTTTACCCTGATGTTATTCCCAAAGTAATCGGTTACGGCATCATACTCTCCCTTGGTGTTGATGAGGTCAATATTCTCAGTCGCGAACTTCATTCTGCCGTATTCAAGATTTTCCGCTTCGTCGCTTATCCGGGGGGAGTAATTCATGCCGCTTTTATAAACCACGCCGTCTTTTTCACACTGTTCTTCATCACTGAACCCGATTATCTTGTTATACCTTGGTTTGTAATATACCCACAGCGGGTTGTCGTTTTTCGTCCTGACATAGACTATATTTTCTATCTGGCAGAACTGTTCTTGCTGCAAGGTCATGGGATCCGTTGTATCGGCGGCATTGATATAGTTGACATCATTTATGATAATGCCTCCTACTTTAACGACGTCACGGCCCAATGGCCCATCGCCCATCCACGAGGAAAAATCATTATGCCCCATTTCGTATACCTTAAAGCACCAAATCGGGGTACGGTACACCATTACGGGGAGAATACGGGCTGATCGTTCAATCTCAACAAGCGTCATATTTTACCTGCCTTTTTTGATTTACAACCCGCCGAACCGGTGGTATAATACCGTATAAATAGGGGGATTTATGAAAAAATGGCTTGGAATGGTATTTGCCGCTATTTTGGTATGCGCCTATTTTACCGGTTGTGGCGATGAGGCTGGCGACTCTGACGGCGATTCGTATACGAAGGTACTGACCAGCATTGAAGAAGTCAAACAATATCTTTCCCAACAGAACGGAAGCGATCCAAACAATCCAGTACAACTGACCGTGAAGATCGGCGCGTCTGAATGGCCGCAGTTGTTTGAGGTGATCGATTCTGCTCGCAAGTACATTGCGCTTGATCTTTCTCAATCCTACAATGTTCCGGCTGAATTTAACAGTTTGAACAATGATATAAAAATCGTCTCCCTTGTTTTGCCAACCGGGATTACCAGTATTGGCTCGGCAGCGTTTCATAACTGGACAAGTCTTAAGCGAATCACTCTGCCTGAGGGTGTTACCACCATTGGGACGATGGCTTTCCGAAAGTGTACGAGTCTTGAAGAAATTACCCTGCCGACAAGCCTTACTGAAATCGGAGAGGAAGCCATTGAGGGCTGTACGAGCCTGAGAAGGATTGTCCTTCCTGCGGGGATTACCGAGCTCGGAGATAGGACTTTCTATGAATGCACGAGCCTTAGAGAAATTATTTTTTCCGCAAGTCTTATCAGTATTGGATTGCAAGCCTTCTACGGATGTACGGCCCTGAGAGAGATTGATCTTCCGGCAAGCCTTACCAGCATTGGCACCGAAGCCTTCTGTCTCTGTAGTAAGCTGGATTGGGTTGTCTGCCGCGCGGAAACCCCGCCTGAATTGGTTAAAAGTGACGGAAGAACAGGGCAATTTGATGAGACGGCCTCGGATTTGACGATTGGTGTTGGTAGCAACGAAAGCTATAACGCCTATAAAGCCGCTTGGAGCGAGTATGCGGATAAGATCGGACAAGTGCTGTTTTAAGGCGGGCAATGTTTTCATGTCTCTTACCCAATCCTATAGAGCCGGGCATACCCGGATGTACCAGATGGAGTTCCACCGGGGCGGCCAGGCTTAAAAAGCCTGATATCCATGGAGCCATTCTTGTTGTTTACGCTATCGTAACTTGTACCCAGATAGACGCCACCGTTATCACTGCCATTGCCACCAACTCCATACCCTCCTGGAGATCCAGGAGGAGCCGCGATTGTCACCTCAGAGTAGGTACTCCCTTTATCCTTTATGATCGTTGAACCGCCTAAACCTGGTAGCCCTCCTTTCGCAATGATTCCCCCAATAAAACTATCTATCCCTCCCCCGCCACCGCCCCCACAACCTGGTGAGGCATAGAATAATGATGGAGTGGAAAGGTAATCGCTTGCACCATCGCCGCCCTTTCCTCCGGCACCGCCATTGGCGCCAACTTTAACCTGTATTCTTCCACCGGGATGGTAATATATCCCTGTCTTTGTTGCTCCGATACCACCGTTTTCACCAGATGCTACGGTGAAACTGTCAAGGCCACTAGAGCTAACGAAATCCCCGGGGGGGCCACCAGGTCCGCCATCGCCGGCTTTTAACTCATACCGGTATATTCCGGGGGCAAGATCATGTTCCCATTCGCCGACAGATGTTCGATTGAACTGAGATACTCCGGTAGTGCTCGTGATTGTCTGCTTGTTATTCAGCATATACATGGCATTGTAGCTGTCAAGAACGACTTTGTTGTTGAACCTGCTGCGTGAATCGGTGACATACAGCTTTACAATGGCCCGATTATTCCCGTTATACCATCCGCCTTTTGCGGAATCCCATTGCGGTTCAACCGTACTGTACATGAATGAAGCCGTTTCCCCATTTGGCGCCGCCACCGCATAGATATAATTTTGCGCGTTATTAGTAGAATCATTGGCCATGTCCTCTGCCTGGGTACACTTATACTTCGATCCGTTTATGTCCAGCATACTGCCCCCCAAGATGCGCGGGGCACTTGAGGTATTGATATTTTCAACTGCTATCAGCAAAAGACCTCTGGTAAATACTTCCAGGTCTTGTATCATCACTCCCCATTCATTGAGATCCGCATTGGTCTTATCGGGATAATCAACCTTCGATACCATTTACCTTGCCTCCATATAGCTTAATGCGCTGTTCCAGTGAAACCGCGGGTTATCTTGTTTATCAAAGCCGCCGGCGTCGGTCAGCGTTGCGTACAGCGGCTGATACTCAGGCGACTCATACGGCTCTACCAGATGCGGCTGCACATACTGTACCGTGTCAATATATTCTTCCATCACCAGACGTCGGGAATTATCTATGTCTTTGAAGGTAACTTCAAACGAGCGCAGCGATGATTTCTTTGATCCGTATACAATACCGTAGCGTGTTCGCTCCGCTTTGCTGTTCACATTCAGCCGGTACTTAAACCCGACGTTAAAAAGCGGCAGTAGAACCTTCCGCCCCACAAAGAGGATCCCTACTTTCAGCTTTTCTCCTTGGCGGGCGTTTAACTCAAGGCTTATCCCTGATACCATAAAAACTTCGGGCAATTTAATAATGGTATGCTCCCCCTGGCTGTAAATCATTTTGTCTACCACGGTTGCGTCCTGAGACGTTACAACCAGCCTCCCCACAGTCCAGTTGCTGGCGAGGATCGCTACGGTGTCGGCAAACTGGTTTACTCCCCAAGCCGCGGCAATCTCCGTGCTTGCCCCGCTAAATACGACGCCGTTTGACAATACATCGTTATGGAGCATGGCTGCAGTATAGCCGGAAGCCCTATTGGTAACAGACAGCGTCCCCGGCAGCGCCTTTGCCAAGATATTTTCCACGTACACGTTCATTGGGCTATCCCCCTCATCGGGATCAAAACCCTCCCGCTTCCATACACGTCAGCCATGGCCTGAGCCATTTCCCGGCTATCCACCTGCACGATAACGGTTAGCTGCGTATAACCGTTACGGCCTTCCAGTTTGCTCGCAACGGTTTCCTGCTGGGCCTCGTTAAGAATGACCTCCCCGGCGGTAGCGATGACGTGCTGCACGTCGCCGTCAGACTTTCTCCCGGGGACTATGCCGCCGTCGGCAAACTGCGGCGGCTTGGGCGGATTTGCTATCAGCATACCTATTTGTGCTGCTGCTGCCGTACTCGCCAATGCGGCAAAAACAAAACTGGTCGGCGGCCCCGGCGGGTGTGCCAGCGCTTGCATAACTGCCATTGCTGCGGCATTGGCGGCCTGGATGATCTGCATGGCGTGTTCCTGCTTCGCCAATTTGTATTCAATATCCGCTTTCTCCCTAGCGGCTTTTTCCTCCTGCTCTTTTACCATGTCATCATATTTTTTATTGATCGCAATTTCTTCTTTCCGGCGCTCAAGCCTGTATTGCAGTACTTCATCCCCGGCTTCCTTGGCGCGATCAATTTGCTTTTGTATCTCCTCTTCGCTGGTAGCCCTTGCAAATCCATTGGCCTCAAGTTCGGCCTGCCGGGCTTGTTCGATCTGCTCCAGCATTGAGTTCAACGTGGCTTCAACGATTGCGATTTGTTCCTCAGCGTTTTTTCGGCTTATTTCCAAAGCGGTGTTTGATATAGTGCTAAAAGCATCAATGGCGGCTTCGCCGACTTGCAACATCGTAGAATACCCCTCAGAGCTGAAAACACTCTCAAGGAAACCGCCCTCGTTCTTCGCTTTTTCTTTGGCTCTCTTCATGCCTTCGGTGATCATGTCGAAGTTGCGCAGAATGGCATCGCGTTCTTTATCCGATGCGGCGATGTATTCTGCTGACTGCTTAATCGCTTCTTTTGCGCGATATTGCTGTCTCTCAATTAACACAATTTCAAGCCTGTAAGCCTCTTCCAGCGCGTCGTTCCGTTCCGTTTCAGTTTTCGCTGTAGCGGCTGTTGCTTTCAACCTGTCGATTTCCTGCTGTAAAAGCGTGTCGCTCTGCTCTATCATCAGGTCGCCTATTTTTTTCTGGTTCTCTTTTGCCTTTGCAACGTCCTGTTCCGTTTTTACCCGTTCGGCGGTTTCTTTTCTGAGGCGTATTACTTCTTTGCCAGCTTCGCTTGCCGTATCCGCCTCAATTTTGTATTGGAGCACAATCGCCTCAAGGTCGGAGTACTTTTGCGCTTGTGCCGCGTGGATTTGTTTCTCCATCTCTTCTTCATCAATGAGGCCGGCTGCCTTAGCATCGCGCGCGCGTTGTTCTGCCTGTTCGCATTTTTCAACGGCCTTGTTTCTCGCGTCAGCGATTTTTTCTTCATCGGCCGTATCCTTTTTCAGCTTCTCCTGCAAAGCCGTCCGTTCAGCTATTCTTGCATTAAAATTACGGTTATATTCACTGTCTTTTATTTCCCCTTCTTCTGCCAGTTTTAATAATTCGGCTGTTTTGTTTATATAGTTGTTGAGCGCTGATATTTCGGCTTCATCACGTTCCTGCTGATTTATCGCGCCTTCTTCTTTTTGATAATTTATTACCTCAAGTGTTTTCAGATATTCATTTTCTACTTCTTGTAATTTTACAATGCTGCTCACGCTGGCATTCCCGGTTCGTTCTTCAATATCCCCGAGCTTTGCGCGGGCTTCTGCCAACTGCGCCTCCAATTCCGGCAGTTCTTCCTGTAATTTTTTTTTCGCCACGATTAAAGTGCGGCCGTATGATCTTGCAACAGCGTCATGGAGGCCTTGTATTTTTTCTTCAAGCCTACTTACATCCACCATTGTTTTTTCAAGTTCGGTTGAGAGATTTTTGCCTATTTCCCGGTAATTTTCATCCTTGAGCCGATCCAACGCTTCTTTTAACTCCCTGCTCTGCCTTACGCTTTTGGCAGCCTTGTCAATCAAATTTGCAAACCAATCAGACACCGGTTTCGTCGCTGCGGTAAAACTTGCTCCAAGTGATGATTTGAGATCCGATATTCCCTTGGCAAATTTCTCATTTGACATAAACGCATCGCCAATGGCTTTGCCCATCCCCTGGATGGCTTTTATTCCTACGGTTATCCCGATTATTGCCGGGGATAATTTTGTCGCTATGGATTTTCCCAATTTTGCGGCGCTGATATCTACCTGATCAAACCCTTTCTTCATTCCGGCGGCAAACCCGTCGCCGGCTGACGCGCCCTGCTTTTTCAGCTTCGCAGCAAGCGCGTCCATCTTCTTTTGAGCTTCCAGCGCGTCTTTTTCCATCTGGGTAAGTTTGAGCCTGAGTTCGCTTTCTATCGATCCGGCATCTTCGGCGGCGCCCATTATTTACCCCTTTTTTAACCTGTCAATTTCTTCTTTACCGCCCAGCCATGTAGCGTAATCGTCAATATTTTGGCGGTCGCCGTCGGTAAACTGCCCGGGAACGAAATCAGACGGCTTGCCGTTGTACAATCTTGCTTTGCCATAGGCGGCAAGCAGCTTTTCTTTGGTGATCCTTTTGATGTCTGATACATCAGCGCCCAGCGCAATGTTAGTCAACGCAAGCATGGTGTCATCGGGCAGGATGTACCCGGTAAACAATTCAACTTTGTCAATCTCCCTTTGTAGCTCGACCTTGGCCGCCTGATTATTTACCAGCTTCAACTGGGCGCGTATTTCTTCCAGACGTTTACGGTTGGTTTCCAGTACCTTATCCTTGTTATGTATGGTTTTTTCCAGTTCTTCAAATGTGGGCCGGTTTAATACAGCCCTGCAGCACTCTTCCTGGATGTTCAAGACATCAACCATCTGCTGGCGGGAGAGTTTCTTATTCTTTTTTTGCTCGTCAATTAAGGCGTAGAGCTTATCGACATCGGGTAGCTGAGTAGACCGCAGGTAGCGTACTTCCACCAGTATTTGTGCGCCCCGGAACGGTACCAACAGCCATTCGTACAATGCCCCCATTATTTCCGGCAGTGGGTGGTATCCCTCAAGGGTAAGTTTTTTATCAGGGCGGATCGTGCGACGGTCAAGAGCTTTCTCAACCGCCGCTTCGATCAATCTTTCGAACATTACGCGTTTGCCCAATCCGTTTCAATAACGCCGTCCAGATTAAGGGCTTCCCATTGCGCCTGGGTATAGTCCGTCTCCCGGGGGTTTGCGTGTTCTTTGCCGTCGCTTCCCGTATATGCCCCAAAAGTAATTGTGTATTCGCTGTCGCTCCAATTCCCCGACCCGCCGACGCGTTTCATGTGGCCGACACCGCCAATGTACATCCGCTCCCGGATAAAGACTTCATCGCCATCGGTATTGTTGTTTTTATCGAAAACCTTGGTGAAGGTAAAAACGTCAACGCGCCTTGTGTCATCGCTCGATGCAACAGGGGGTTCGTAAACTTCTGGCTTGTCAACATCACCGCTGAGCCAGATGCCGCCGTTGATCATCTGCTTCGCTTCCCGCGATGCAAGGCGGTCTGTCAAGACGAGCTGCGTCCCGCCACGTTTGCCCGGAACGGTGTAAGACACTTTCGCTCCCAGCGGCGAATCGTTCTCTATTTTCTTGTCCTCGCCCCATTCCTCGGTCTCGGCAACGGTCTTGAGATCGCCGTCAAAAGAAGGCAGAATATAACAGCCCTTGCCTTCGCCGTTGCGGCAATTTCCAAAATTCAGCGCGGCGGCGGCGTCGCTGTAAATCTGAATCCACCTGACACCCTCGGCGGCCGGCTCCAGCTTGAGTCGGTTGGTTTCCGGGTCAACGCTGAAAACGCAATCTTCAAATCCGGCCGCCTCCAAAGCCACCGCCGCAGCGGAAGGCGTCAGGGCTGTGGGGACGGCATCGCTAAAGTTAACCATCTTGACCTGCACGGCGCCATTTCCTACCTTGACCTTAATCTCTCCTTTTTTCGTTGTCGGGTCGATCGCGTCAAGGATATTGATAGTTCCCGCAAACCCTAACAAGTATCCTTGCAAGGCAGGGGACGTTCCGCCGGGATTCTGGCGCATCATCAGCCAGTCATCCTCAAAAAATTCCCAAAGTTTTTTTGTCGTAATCATGATTTCCTCCAAAATTACAAAATAATAGGTTTATAAAAATCCCTGCTCATAGCCAGGGAGTTATCTCCTTCATCAACATACGGCCCCAGCCATGCGCCGGTGCTTCTAACCGTTACCACCTTTCCATCTGCTTTCAGCGGTTCTTTCAGCAATGCGGGGAGTTTCCGAAAAATGTACTCCTTGAGCATATTGTGCATACCAAGAGCCACATGGACGATTATCTGCAACAGTTCCCGGTCGCCGCCGGCAATGGGCTTCACTACCACGTATGGCTTCACTGAACGGTCAAAGCTGTCGCCGAACATAAAAACATTCTTGACGCTGCCGGTTTTCAGGCGGTTTATGAGTTCGGTGTCGAAAGTGACAAAGCCCATCAGTAACCTCCAAAAAACTTACGCGCCAAGGAGAAAAACTCCGAGCGCAAGCCCTCAATCGTCGGTTTCAAGATCGCGTACTTCCCGTCATGCGCGGTCTCAAGGTGTTTCCCGTATTCAACCCGATGCTCAAGCGCAACACCCAGCGTTTCGCCGTCATCGATTACTTTTCCCGTGAGCAACTTCCGCGCATCGCCTGTGCGGTCAGTCCACGGCGCGTTGGCTTTGGCCCTCTGCTCCGCTTCCGCCGCGTACTTCTTGCATATGGTGTCGCGGAACCGTACCAGCAGCCGGCCCATCGCCGCCTGAACGTCCACCGCCATTACTTCACCTCGGTAAGCGGCGCCTGGGTGCAGTTGGGGCCGCCGTCATTTCCCGGGCGCGTTACCACGCCGATAATGTACTTTTTCCCGCGCCATTCCATAACATCATCCCGCTCAAGGTTTGCGTCATACCTTGCAAGGACGCATGGGCTGGTGTCGATGGTCAAGCCGCCCTCCCACTGCTTACCCGGCCATACGCCGCCGGATTGGTACGATACACGGCACAATACCTTGTGCGTTGTTGTCTCGTCCGTCGGTATAAGCTGGCCGCGCCCGTTGTCAACTTTGACATCGCGGGTTATTGTGCCGATGTCGCTGTCCTCGGCGATGACACGCTCAATGCCGCGGCGCATCTGCTCAAGTTTCTTCATAGCCCTCAATAACCCCGCCCACGGACCGCTTCTTTGTTTGCAGCATGAGTCCGCTGTTCATCCCCGCCTCTTCGGCCTGCTCATCAAGCAATATGTCGCGGAGGGCTGTGTAATAATTCATGACCTCCTGCAAAGACGGGAAGCTCATCGACTGGCCGCCAGCGTTCCCGGACGTGATGTAATCCGTGGGGTCAATCTGCGCTATCATGGTGTCAATCAGCTTGATAGCGGCGCCAATCCGCCCGTGTTTCCCTACAAGCAACCTGATATATGCGTCGCCGCATTTCAGGCTGTACTTCCGCCATTCTACGCCATCATAAAACCAGTATTCGCCGTCGCCTTTGGTATACGCGGTGTTCTGCGGCGCGGTTTCCGGCAGTTCATCCACATAGACAAAATCGCCGGTTACCGGGTCGCCGATGGAGCGGCGGACTTGGATTACTTCATCAAGCCAAGCTGGGGTTTCCATGGGTCTTTAATAATCCCTGTCCACGGTGAACGGAATAATCATTTCCGGGAAAAAGTTCATTTCATACCTGAAAGAATTCACCTGATTGGGATCAATTCCTTCCACGACATAAGTAACCCACGGCGTTAAACCCACAAAATGTTTGGTATAATTTCCGGGCGATGTTTCGCAGACGATTTCTAATTCTTGCCTGCCATATCCCCCCTGAATTGAAAACTTGCCGACGAGTTCCAACATAGGCTTGTCTGATCTCACATTAAGAACAGTAAGCCTTCTTGTTACATTGAAGTTGTCTGCTTCTTTTGAAACATTGTAAGCAACGCGGGTTGCTTGCCTTTCACAGCCTGAGAAAAACACAGTGAAACATACAGTTAAGAGAGCGATTAAGACTAAAATCATCTTTTTCATTATCTGCTCCTCCGTAATTGTCGTTAAAAATGTTTGCTGTAACTCTTTACATAGCAAAGAATTACAGCGATTTTGCAACGCAAAATGTCATGTAAAATGTTAAAACACAGGCGGGGATTGCTCCCCGCCACATAAACCGCCTAGTACGTAGGCAGCGTTACCTCGATAACCGCGCCGTAATTCACGCTGCTTTCCGTTGAGGGAAGCACAAAGTCGGAGAACAGTCCGCGTATCCTGTGCCACGCCTTATGCTCAGGTGAGAGGCCCAGCACATCGCCCTGGCCCACTTCCATCGTCTCGTTGCGCTTGACAAACCGGTAACCGCCAAACGATTCGACCTTGACAAACACATACGCCTTGCCCCGTGGGACGCCCGGATAAGACAGCTTTTCTTTGCCGTATTCAAGCTCATGGTTAAGGCCGCACCCGTAGGGGATTATCCCGTCAATCGAAAGCGCCGCGCCAATCTGCTGTAAGCCGCCTACTCCTGCAAGGGCTCCGTTCACTACCGGCAGAATGTTAAGCTCGTCTATCGGGTTTATCAAAAGGTAAACCTCGTGCCGTACAAGGCCGACCTTTTTCTTGAGCGGCTTGCAGGTCAGGTTCAATGCTTTCAAGATGGCTTTCTTCAATGTATTGTAAAGCTGGATGTCGTAAGTCGCCCCGGAAGTGTCGGCAGCCTCTTTATGCCCCGCTCCAAAGGTTGCCCCCAATACCGCGCCGAAGAAATCCTTGTTTTTTTCGTCCGACAATATCCGCGCCGCGCCCTTGATAATCAATTCGTTCTTGTGAAACGGATTAAACACCAACTGGCGCATGGTGGTTTTGCTGCCGAACCCTCTGATCTTGAGGTACACCGATTGGTCTACCGGCAAAGCGGACTCCATGAGCGGAACCGTATCGCCGGAACCGACCATATCCTCTTCCTTGCCGATGTAAGGCATCGCGTCCCGGAGGTTGAAGGTTTCCGGCAGGCTCTCGTCCACGACTTCGTTGAACAGTACCGGCGTATAATCCGGGTATTCGTCGGCCTGGCGCACGAGGTCAATCGTGTACAGCGCGGAGAGCTCTTGAATGGTTTTCATATCGTAGCCCGTGGAGGCGTTCTCCATCTGCTGTCTGCACTTGTCCTCAAGCGACTTCCTGTCCTGGAGCAGCTTCTCGCGCCCGGCGCTGTTCAGCCACTTCTCACCGACAACCTTGATGGTTTTGGTATACGCGGCTTCCGTATTCGTAGCCGTCAGGCCTTCCGTTGCCTTTTCGTTGTAAATGCGGATATTCCGCACTTTACCCACAAGGTCTTTCCTCATGGCCTCCGCATTAAGTATCTTCATGCGTTTCTCTCCTTATCCGGTTATGGCGACATCAAAGGTATCGCCGCCAACAGCCACCACTGTTCCCAGCAACGTGTTGCCGGACGCGGTAGCGGTAAGAGCCCCGGCGGAGGTGATGTACACGTCCGCCCCGATTGCCGCCGCCGGCAGGTCGGCTTTGGCCGCCTGAAACACGGCGATTTGTTTGCCTACGTCCACGCTCCCCGCGGCGCCGCTTGCGGTGTCGTAGTCGGAGAACCCGACCAATCTCCCGAACACGCAAATCTCGCCTTTGTCTTTCTTCGCGGGGAAGGCGGCGACTTGGATATGGTCCGATACGGGCCGCTTTTCAATTAACTTGCCCATGTTTATACCTCCATGATTTCGCCGGGTTTATTTACCGGGGGTTCACCTTCTTTGGCATTGACCCTGGTATCCGCTTGCTTTGACCTCAGCGAGGCCATGACGGGATCGGCTTTGAGGGCCTCCACGGCGCTGTTGAGCAGCTTGCCGCGCAAGCCCTTGAGCTTGTCCTTCGCGTACAGGTAAACCGGGTTGTCGGACTCGGTTCCGTCCGCGTTCTTGATCTTCTTGCCCTCGGCAAGCCCGTTGGCGGCCGCTTCCGCTACCGATTCCGCCGCAGCCTCGACTTCGGCGAAAGCTTCTTTGGCGGCTTTGAGCAGCTCTTCCGGCGGGGTTTCCGGGGGAAGTTCCAGCGCTTCCGCGAGAGCCGCGACAATTTTTGCCCTCTGCTCGTCGGTGGCGTTGCGGAGCTTGTTCTCAAAGCCGATGTCTTTCATCAACTGCTCTGAGGTAATGTTGTTGTTTGTAATGGCGTTCTTGAGCCATTCAATAACATCTTCATAAGTCAACGCTATCGGTTCGCCATCACTGTTAAAAAATTTACCCATGTTTTTTCTCCTCTGTTTGGGTTTGGTTTTTTGCGCGATCGCGTTCAGGACCCGGCCGGCAAGCGCCTTGTCAGAAGTCGATTGCAGGGCTACCGCCGCCTTCCGAAACACTTTGCCGTTTTTTACAAGCTCTTCGCTCTCGCTCTCCATATCTACAGCGCCCTTTTCAATGAGCGCCATGATAGCTTTTTCGTCAGCCGAGTTGCCGACGGTCACGTCCATCGCCCCTTCCGGCACGATGTCGTTCCGTGGGCGGCCCAGCTCTTTGGTGATATACACCTTGCCGTCGTTTCCCCGTACCGGCTCCGCGTCCGCGACAATGGACAGTTCGGGTATGCCGGCTTTCAGCGACCGAATGAGGGCCGCGTTGGATCCGTTCCAGCCTTCCGGGGGAACCATGATGCGGAAATAGCACACGCCGTCTTTTTCGCTCTGCATCTGCAATTCACCGCCGATGGTGAAAAAATCGTCGCCTTGGGTTTCATGCCCGTCTTTGCTTCCCGGTATGGGGTACTGTTTCAGGTAGTCCAGTACGGACTGGAAATACTCGGCGGTGTAAATGCCCATAGTGCCTTCGGTCGGGACGTTGACGGCTTCGACAAACTCATACGCGCCGTCGGCTTTGATAGCGTCAAGGGCTTTCTGCGGTATGAGTATCGGGATTTTTTCAGGGACAGGGAGATCGGGTGTCGCCTTGTTTTTCAGGCGCAGCCGTGTTGACTGGTTATACAGTTTGATCCGTGCTATCAACGGCGGCCTCCTTGGCGGATCCGTCGCCATCCTTCGGGGGCTCGGCCGCGTCGGCCCCGGCGGCGTTGTCGCCCTGCGGGGGTTCCGTTGCGCCAGTTTGATCCGTGCTATCAACGGCGGCCGCTGTCTCTTCCTGCTCCTGCCCAGGCTCCTTCGCGCCTTCCTTGTCGGCGGTTTTGACAATCTCGATTTTTTCGGCGTTATAGCACTCGCCGTTCTGATAGGCAAAAGTCAGGGCGTGGGCCATGTTCGGGAATTCCCGACCAATTCTCTTGCCGTTAATTGTGATGGTTACCATTTTTCCTCCCTGCTGTCGTGAGGGCAATAAAAAAGGCGGATCACCCCTAAAGGTAATCCGCCTCTGTTTCCTCAGTTAGCGTATATTCTGATTTTAACCCTGTTTTTTAATTTCTGTCAAGCACTTTTCCTGGCTTATTTTGCCGCCCGTCAATCGCCAGTTTCCCGGTCGTCTCTACAGAATAATCGAGCGTCTTTTTTTCCGGCGACAGGAAAAATGTTATCCGGCCGTACTGGACGGTCTTAAAGATAGCGGCTACCTCAACCTGTAGCTTCTCGGTTAATTCCATCGTCCCCTCCGATGATTAAGTCCTTATATCCCAGGCGGAATATGATTACAACCGCCCACTTCAATCGGGTCCAAAACGGGCTGCCGAGCATGGCAAGCAATAGCTGCCTACTGTTGTCGCCGACTGTTTTCCTCACGCTCCTGCGGAGCTGTTTGTCTTTACGGTTGCTCATTGTTCATTTCCTCGGCATCGGCTCTTATGGTGGCCAGTTCTTCTTTTATTCGCCTGTTTTCCTCGTCTTGTATTTCTTTTAGCATACGCTCGCAATCTTCCTTGCTTATTTCACCCTTTGAATATCTGTCAAATATTTTTGCTTGTTTTTCGGTGGCCTCATTATCGTTGTCTCCATCAATTGTTACCATTTTGTCCATATTACTTCTCCTTGTCTTCCACAGTATAAATATAGCCATAATCTTTAGCCTTGTCAGTCAGCCATTTATTAGCCTTCTCTTTTATTATATTGTTTTTAATTGCAAAGTATTCCTCTCCTGTCTTACCATGCCCAAACGCCTCGAAAGTTGCCTCGTTTCTTATTCTTTCCATTGCTAAATTATAATCACCTTCTATCTTTTTATCTACGCTCCCCATTCCTCTCCTAATACTAAAGTTTATGTTGGTTGGTGTACAGGCTCTAAATTCTTGTGCGTCATATGTAACGAACTTGGTTATATCACCCTCAGAAAGAGTGCCACCAGATGAATGGTTATGGGTAACGACATTATCTTTTATAAGACTTCCCGTTACTGTAACTTTACCTCTCTCCCCCCATTGATTTTCAAATACAACTTTACCGTTTTGGTCGATTATAACCGCCGCTTCATTTGGATATTTTCTAATCTTTTCCTCTACCTCTAACGCCTTTGCGATTGCCGGTTCATTCCGCCTTAAACTAGCAGGCTGTGTTTCGGCTGGTTGCCAAGAATCATCTCCGCTATCTGTTAAAGAGCTGAGGGTAACCGGGTTGCTTTTTACCGTAACGCCTTCCGCTTCCGCCGCGTCAATCCTTGCAAGCAAATCCCCCTGCTCATCCGTCCCCTCAATCGTCGCCAAGTCTTCCGCCATCTCCTCCCTGAGCGCCGCCAATATCTCCGCGTCGGTCTTGAGCCGAGGCCGCCATTCACACATACAATTCGGATGGACCGGTATCTCCGGCCGCTCAGGATCGTCAACCTTCCACGGGTTCTGTTCGGCGTATTTCTCGCAATTACAATTCCAGTGGTCGCGGCCCCGCTCCATTACAAAGTCCATCTCGCCGGTGCAGATGTCGGAGTTTTCGGCGATTGCCAACTGTTCGTCGGCTACCATTGCCGTGGTTTCTGTACGCGCTATCCTGATTGCCCGGTGGTCAAGCCCTGCCTTCCCCAGCCGCGTCGCATACGACCTCACCGCGCTCGGCAGCCGCGGGGTACCGCGTTTGGTGGTCTCGCCCATCTTCTGCTTGACCCACTCTTGCGCGTCCGGCTGCCGCAACAAGGCTTTCGCGGCATCGCTCCCTGGTTGTAACCCGCCATGAGCGGTAAGGTACTCGCGGCGCCATGCTTCCCTGCGCCCTTCTTCGGTGTTCGGGAACATCTTACCCCATCTGCCGACCACAATCTCTCCGCCGTTTGGTTTGTTGATGTATTGCTCAAGGTCTCCGCAGACTTCTTTCACGTTGCGCCCTGCGGCTCTGCCTCCGCGTATCACGTCAAAGACCATCTGCTCCTGCTCCTCCACGGCCTTCCACACCTGCTCTGACAAATCGGCGCGTTTGCGGAATTGATACTCAAGCGGGAGGTCGTCCCACACAATCTTCCCGGTCTGCGGGTCGCGGTGATAGGCGGCAAGGCCCGTAGTGCCATAGCCCCATCCGCGCCCGGGTGTCTTGATGATAGTGCCGACGGGCTCTTTCGCGTTTTCAAGCCGCCGTTGCCGTGCGTTCTCAAGCGGTTCGGGCCGCGGATGGAGATTAACGCCCAGCTTTTCGGCGATGGAAGCCTCCATGTCGTCTTGCAGTTTTCTTGCCGCTGCGACGGGCTTCGCGGCTTCCTCTAAGATAATCGCCGTTATGTCATGCGCCAACTGTTCAACAGGGTAAATGATGTTTCGCGTTTCTGCATATTCTTTAACAAGTGGCAAGACATACATTCTTGTAATTTTTTTAATTCTTCTTGCAGACTCTAATTCTGCGTTAGCAATAGTTTTGCTCAACTCGCGTTGTTTGGCGAAGTATTCCTGCCTACTAAGCAGCATTATCGATCTGCCTCAACTTTTATCGCGTCTGCTGAGACTGAACGTAACCCTTTAAGATCACCTAGTTCATCTACTACATTATATCGGTAACATTTATATTCTTGATGCCATTCAGAACTAAGAATAAATCCTGGCTGAGCGTGGGATAATGCACAGTCTAAAACTGGTGTCCCGTCTGGTATTGGTTTCATAATGCCCCCACTTCCTGTAAGTCGTAATCCTGACCGAGTATATTGATTGTCATTATTCACCTACCAGTTCATACGTCTCTTCAAAAATATCCGGCTTGCATGGATAAAATTCGCCTTGAAC
>JGI24698J34947_10000433_pt1 | contig 19260 bp, 9 predicted proteins | sample TergutMp193P3_FD_34947 | JGI IMG/M metagenome (IMG submission 34947) | reverse complement strand
GTACAGTTGGTGAGGTTGGTGCAGTTGTAAAAGCCATAGCCAGTGCCAGTGCCAGTGCCAGTGCCAGTACAGTTGGTGAGGTTGGTGCAGTTGTAAAAGCCTCTGCCATAGCCAGTGCCAGCCGTATTGTTTTGATTTACCTCAACCGTTACGTTACGGAAAAAATAATCTGTTCCGGGGTTTATAAAATTTGGGTAGGAGCCGTCAGCCTTGCCCTTTATCCCACAATAATAAGTTGTGGCAGATGATTCGTTATTAATTACAAGGCGGCTTCCCGATTCGCCCACAACGGATAAGGTTCTGCCGTCAGATATGTCTATCGCCGACAAGGGATCGGCAGCAGTGCCGCCGTTGGAATTAGGCGCGTTGTAAGTCCATGTACCAGCTTTTATTAAAATCCGCGAGTAATCGTTACCCGGCGCGTCAACCGCCCATGCTTCTAATGCGGCATCTGAATTTACAATGAACGTGTACTTATTAAGGGTAACGATCCTCGTAAACAGACACTTGAGGTTATTTCGTATAGTCTGCAAGAGCGCGATTATTGGCGTTTGAACAATCTCTGGAAGTTCTTCCGCTTCCGGCTCGTCTTGTAGTTCTGTCGTATCGGGAGCCTTCGAAGCAATTTGTTCCGCCATAGCAGGGATAAGTTCCGCTAAATTCTCAAGACCTTCCGGCTCAATCATTTCTACTCTTTCTACTAACTTTAGTATCGCTTTTGCGGTTTTGTTTTCAGATTCCTCTATCTCGCTTCCTCTCTGCCCTGCAATTTCCTGTATTTGCATGACCGCCTTATCGCCTATTTCTTCTATTTGCTCGGCTGTTAATTTTCCTCCGTTTTGCAAATCTATCTCTTGTGTCTTGGGAGTAACGCGCTGTATCAATAGCCGTTCAGCTTCTGGCGGCAACTCGGTAATTAAAACAAGCTCTTTATTCTGTGCGCTCGACACCGTATAGTCCGTCCCATAATCTAGCCAGTTGTTTTCATAGTGTTCGAACGGCTCTGTTGCCCATTTCTGCCAGCAGCATTTAATATGTTCCGGTTTGAGGAATTTAAACGGTATTACGTAACGCCCCGTACCTGACGGTTCATAAATCTCTTGCGCTTTCTCACTAAATATTACAAACTGCCTCCTTTCCTAATAGATTAATCTCAATTCTGGTTTCACGTGCGTCAGCGCGTTGTAAACGGGTTTATGTTCTTCGGCAAATTTTATTACGTCCGGTTTTGTAAACCCGTTGCCGCCCAGATAAACGTATTTGAGCCCTGCGGCAAGCCTCTCCGCATCCGGCTGGTGTTCATCGTAAAAAGATTGTTTTTGCTGGTCGATAGACATATTTTTGATCATCGCCATTATTTCCTGTACCTCTACCGCCAGTTTGTCAACCTTGCTGTCTACATCGTGCAACTGCCCAAAAGTAACATCACGCGAAGCTTTGTAAGGACAGGGTGTATTCGGGTCTATTGCTTCTTCTGTTTGCAGTTCAAATATTCCGGCCTTTACTTTTTTGAATTTCCCAAATATTTTGTATAACCTGCCGGGGAAAAAGATAATAAAAAAAACTGAAACTACAATAATGGCATGGAAAATATAGTTGTCTATAATCCATTTCCAAAATTCAATCCACGTGTTTACACCTTATCTCCTTCCTGACAAAGCCAAGGGATTAAATCCCAATTCCCCGTCGCCGTCTCCAATTCCAAATAACTTCTTGCCTTCTTTAAAGCCCGATGCCGGCAAGCCTTTGTAAATTGCCGCCGCTTCAAATGCCTGCGCCGAGGCTTTCAACAATTTATCAAAGTCCTTTTCCTGTGCCGCCGTAATGCCTGTGCTTACAGCGTTGTATCCTTTTTCCAGTACCGGGAACATATTCCTCACGCCGCCTTGCCAGTTCTTTTCTCCCGTAATAGCCTGCTGTGTCAACCTCGTTATTTCGCTTCCAATAACCGGGAAAGAATCCGTAAATTGAGTGGTCGCCCACCAAGCCAGTTTCCTTGCCTTCATTTCTTCGTCATCGTCATCGTCAAACCACTGCGTTATTGCGCCTAACATTATTCCTGCTACTGTGTAACCGATTATTGTCCCTGCCCATTGCCTGTACTGGCGGTCGCGCATCATCTGGGGCATATCGTATCTTATGTTCTGCCATATCATAGACAGGGATTGGGTAAACTGTAGGAAGGCTTTTGCCCACTCGTTATTTCCTTTGAATAACATGGGCAGATCGCCGTGCCATGAAGACGGCTGGGTTAAACTTACTATATCATCTGCATATTGGGCTGCTTTTACTCTTAAATCCTTCTCGCTTATATTAGCATTGGAAGGTTCCGCTGTCAATCTTTTATATTCTTTTCTGAATAAAACCAGCCAGCCGGGGGCTACGCAAGTTCTGTCAATCCACTCAAGCCCTTTCATTCCCAATTTATTAAAATCATTAAGCGCATTAACTGCCTTATTGTCCGACCTGTGCGCCGCCTGTTCTTTCACCAGATCAATCATCAAGCTCACGCTTCTGCTTCCCATGTATGGGCTTAATTCTAATATCTCATTCCATAGCTTGGTATGGCTTGCCGCGTATTCTATCTGTACTGCGTAATATTCCAATGGATTCATGTAAGCGAAAAACGGCGCGGGGCTTGTGATAGCTTGTTTAAGTATGCTTGATGTTTTCCAGCCTAAATAAGCCGCCGCCGTGTTTCCTCTTATCTTCCTTACAATTCTATCCATTGTCGATAAGGTTGTCTGCGGATTGGGGTCTGCCAGTTCGTTAATGAATTTGTCGATGTACGTCATCGCGTCCTGTCCGTACCTTCTCTGTATCGTATCCCTTACAGGGCGGCTTTTCTTATATATCTGGTTCAAGTCTTTTACCAATTGCCCGTGAGAGATAAAGTGTTCCTGCCTTTCCATTGCTTCAGTCCACACTCCGAAGATGTCAAGTTTAATAGCGGTCTGGTACTGGATTGGAATCTCGTTCCGCTCTTTGGTAAAGCCCTTTTCTACAAACACATTAAAGGCTCCTGCCGATGATCCCATAAGTTCTCTGGCAAGCTGCGCGTCCGCGCTGTTAGAGCTTACGGCCTGCGTCCTCATTATCGGGAAATAATTTTTTTCTTTTCGCATAACGTTGTTATTGTATCTGGTTAAAAACTCGCTCACCCTCTCTCCGCTCATTGCAAAGTCTGCGGCTAGAGCGTCCATAAGAGGTTTAAATTTCTGGTTGGCTTCTAAAAATTTCTGCGCCTCTGCCATAACTTTAAAAAATCTGTCATCGGCAAGCATTTTCAACGGCGTTGTTTCTTCCGGGGTTATGCCTTTAACCTGATATTCTCCGCGCTCGTACTCTGAAAGAAGGTTGCCGCCGATAATAGCGTCTTTTGAATATTCATTTTCGCTCGCGTAAATAAAGCCCATTGCCTCTGCCGCCGTAAACTTGGTTATCCCCAAATCTCCGCCGAGGTCAATTTCAAATGCCTTCTGCCACAAGTCTTTCTCGGTTATCTCCTGTTTTTTCATAACCTCGTATATCTTGTTGGCTCTAAAGTTCATCGCGGACAATTCCTGATTGTGCGCGTTTCTCGCTCCCCTGTAAAGAATTGACATATTCTTGCCGTTGGTTTCTCCGTTGTCTAACATTCTCGTAAACCTATAGACGTTCATATCAGCGTATTTAAATAGCACACCTTTCATGTTCAAGCGTTTGTTGATAGTTTGAGATAGCCCTCCGGCTCCTTCCTTGTATTTGCCGAGTATCTTTTCTACTTCATCGCTGTCATTAAGCACCTTTCCTTTTTTCACTACCGTGCGGATCGTTTTCATTACTTCCGTTCTGTAGGCTTGGATTCTCTTCCGCTCCGCGTCAATGTTGGCTTTGTAAAGCTCCTTTCCCAGCACGGTCAGATCGTCAACTATCTTTGCCAGCTCCTCCGCTTCCGATAACGTCCATTCGGAATAAGACTTGTCGATAATTCTCTGGTATACGTCCGGTGGCAGATATTTTGAGGCGATCTGCTTCGCGGTTTCTTCGTTAATGTTCGGGTAATTATTGTCTCTCCGTATGCTTCTCCCTTTCAGTCCGATCACTGTATTATTCGGCGGTAACTTATTATAAAGATACTGCCGATCTTTATCGGTCAGGTCTTCAAACTTCTCTTTACTGAATAGGCTGGTTATCTTTTCTTGGGTAAACTTGTGCCTGTTTTTTTCGTCATTCAATATTTCAGAGCGGAGTTTTTCGTCTGTCTTCCACCTTCCAAAGAATTCACGTAAGTCTGGTTTATTATAATCGTCAATAGTCCGATCTAAACCTTCCAGCATGGACGGCTCCGCGAATTTTTGAATAGCCGCCACTGCAATTCCCTGTTCGGCGTTCACCTGTTGGGGGGTTATTGACCGCAGGGTTCTCCTTACCGCGCTCACTTTGTCCTTGTTAAGAGCTTTCAAGGTTTCTCTCTGCTTTTTAATCTCCTCTTGATGCGCTTTTAATTTCTCAACTGCGGACGTAGCCGCAAGATGTTTCTGTAAAGTCGCCTCTGCCTTTGCCGATTTTTTGTAGTCTTTCAATGTTTCAACCGCAAGAATTTCTTTTATATCCAGTTCAAGCTGTTGCACTCTTGAAAGAGCTTGCAGATCTTGCACAAGGCTGTCGTAATTGGCTTTGTTCCTCTGTAGCCTCATGGCAATTCTTGCCGCGTCCCTCTCGCCGTTTTTAATTGCCTTTTCAAGCTGTTTGTTTTCTCTTGTGAGATACTCCCTCTGGCTTAAAACTTTTTTCCACTTTTTATTAAATTCTTCTCCAGCCTGCCGCTCAATATAATTATTGTCTTCCTGCCTGTCTTCTTCGGCTTCTTTTAATTCCGCCTCTGTTTTTTGGATTTGCTCCTGTAACTTTTTGATATACGCTTTTTCTATTTCTTCGTTAAACTTTGCCTTCCCGGTTCTTACCTTCTCCGCAAAGTCCTCAATGTCTAGTTCCTGCGCAAGCTGTCTTAATTTTTCAGGCGTGAGGCTGTCAACGTCCTGCCTTCTGCTGTCGGTGATTCTGTTTTTAAGGATTTCGGCGGTCATGTCTTCCGGGCTTACTGTCAAGTCCTCGCGTTCCATTACTTCGGCGTAAAGCTTCCGGTATGTTCTTGGCTCGTTCTTTATCATGGTCAAGACTTGCTTGCGCTGTTCCGGCGTTGCTATCTTTCCCTTGTTTAAGATTATTGTTTGCCATGTTGTGTGTCCGAAAATCCGGCGCAATTCTCGGCTGGTCTCTACCTGCCTGTCTCTGTATTCCGCTTCTTCGCTTCCTTCTTCCGCTCCCCACTGGCTGTAGTCTTCATTGAGCATTTGCACTGCTGTTTCTACAAAGTTTTCAAGCTCTCCGGGTGCGCTGATTATCTCCTTAAAATCCTTGTCCTTCTCTGCCGGGGTCAATTCCTTATTGCCAATTTCGATGGTCTCCGCGCCGGTCTCTATCTGTCCGCTTGATTTAACAGCTTGCTTCGCTTTCTTCACAAACTCGTTAAACCATGCGTTGATCTGCTCATCAGTAAGACCTTCCAATTCCTGCGGTAATTCGCCGAATGTCTCAATATATCCCCTGTAATCTTTGCCGTCCTCAAAGTCTGCGGCTTCCTCTAGCATATCGCGGTCGCCGAATTGGAAAAAAGTCTGCGTTATGTTTATGTCGCTGTCGTCAAAAATAACATAGTTATGCGAGCCTTCCCCGGCGGCTCGGCTGTTGCCGTCCAGATAGCGTATGCCCTTAATGCCTAGAGAATTAAGATATTCCGATGCGGCTTTCTTGCTTCCTAAGTTAATTCCAATAGTATGGTATAGATCGCTACCGTCCGAGCTTCCTTCAAATATTTTGTTTATCAGAGCTTCTGTTGTTTCGGCATCATAATATTTTCCGTTACCAAAATCCAAATCGATCCTTGCTGTTTTTGCATTGTCTATTTCTCTCGTTCTAAAGTTAAAAATTTTTTCTGCGTTGTTTATTATTATTCTCTTTATCAGCTCCGGCTGCTCACTAATTTTTTTATCCCAATCCAGCAGTTCATCATCGCTGGGAATATCTACTTCATAAAGCTGGCCGGGGGTCTTGAATTCTTTTTCAAATATTTTTTCAAACCATGCTATTGCTTCCGGCGCGTATTCATTTTCTCTGGCTTCCTTCAAGGTGTTCTTATAATCATAGTTGACCATAAGATTTTCAATCATAGCCATGCGATCAAAGAGTGAACGCGCTTCTGTCGGTTTTTTATTATATACTCCTTTCTCCCAATGCTTGTACCATTCTGCCATAGTGCGTCCAGAGAATTTTTTATCGTTCATTTCCTCAAATTGTCCGGTGCGGCTTGATAAAGTTTCCCGGTAATATTCTGCGAGCTCTTTACTGCCTGCAAAGTAATGTCCCCAGCCGAATGCCTGCGCTCCCTCGCCTTCGCCCATGTGTGAATTGTCGAAGCGATCAAATTTATGTGGGCTGCCGTGGAAAGCAGGTTGGAATAAAGTATTGTATGCTTTATTTATAATGTCTTTGCCGTCTTGAATAATTATCTGATCTTCACGCGCTACGTCTTCAGTATCGGCAAGCAGAGTTCTGTGTCTATATGGTCTTTCTATTCTGGTTGCTGCATTACGCGCTTCTACTTCCCCGGCAAGCCTGCGGTATTGCTCATACGCCGTAAGCCCGTCGAATTTTTCATCAGGTGTAGCTCTTACTTCTTCTTCATCTCTTATTGCCCTTAGATAATCCGCCCATGCCGCCTTTGCTTTTGGGTCTGCCTGTATACGCGCCAAAGATGAACCGTCCGTATCTTCTTCCCTGTTAATTCTTTGGGCATCTTCTTTTAAGTTTTCCGGTATTTCTTTAAATGCCTTTCTTCTGGCTTCTATAATGTCGCCTAATATATATAGTTTGTTGTTTTCTTGCTTAAATTGTGTTAGGTTTCCTCCTCTTGAAAATCCCTCGATGCGCTGTATGGCGTGTTGTATTTCGTGAACAAGTGTTTTCTTAAGTCTTTCAGCTAGATTTTCGTTCAATAACGCATGAGGTATTCCTATTTTATTATTCTCTGAATCGTAGTATGCTGAATCAGATATATTATCGTCCGCAAATACAGTTACATTTTTTAATTGTGGATATGCGGTAAACAATCCGCCATCGCCGCTAAGTATATTACCCAGCAATGCTCCTTCTTTTCCCCCCATGCTGATACGGGACTGCGCAATCCACCCGAAGGTTATATCCGGTATCTCATACCGCCACTTGCCGTCCGCGCCGCGTTCCCAGCCGGTTGCCTGCCTAATCGTTAACGCTTCTTTTCCGGCTTCTTCCATTTGCCGGGCAATATTTAAGTTATCAAGACGGGTAGTTGATTCCGTTGCCTTGTCTATGGCTTCGGCTCCTTGCTCTCCGATAATCTGAAATAATGTTTGTGTAATTTGTATTTCACTGCCGCCGAATATCACATAATTATATGCGCTTTTCTTTGTTGTAGTTGAATTATTAACTAGATATTTATTCCCTTTAATGCCTAGAGTATTAAGAAGTTTTGATGCCATTTCAGGATTGTATTTATCTGCTAAAAGTTTATAAAACATCGCTCCGGTAAAGGTGCTTTGTATTTCCGCTTTTGCGGCTGCTGTAGCTTCTGCCAGCGTTTTGAAATTTACTTTACCCTTTATAGATTTGTTAAACCTGTATCCGTCACTAAGGCGGTTGATATTGTACTGTTGATTAAAATTGCTGCTGCCGTCCTCTTTCCAAGTAATAAGTCTGTCTATCATTTTCTGTACTGCTTCCGGCTGATTTGATATGCGCTTTTCAAAATGAAGCAGTACATCGTCATCGGGAATGCTGACTTCGTAAAGCCTCCCCTGCGTTCCTTTCTTAAGCGATTGTTGTTTTTTATACGCTTCTCCTAAGTGCCTTTCGCTGGCGATATAATGACCGTACCCGTAAATCTGCGCTCCTACGCCTGTTCCAATCTTTGAATTGTCGAAAGAATTAAATACAAAGGGGCTGCCGTGCCAGCCTGTCTGGAATAGGATAGAGGGGTTCATTGGATTAAATGTTCCGGCGTTATCTGTCGCGGATTTTATTTGGTTCGACTTAAAAGCGGTATATGTGGAACCGTAATTCTTCCCTTTGTATTCAACATTGCCTCTGCCCTTGTCTACGACCTTATTAACAATAAGCCCGTCATGCTTACTAGATTTTATTGCGTATTCGGCCAGTTCATTTATGGTGTAATACTCGTTCTTGTATACTATATCTTGCCAAGTCTCCCCTTTTGCATTCACTTTCAACGGGTTTCTTATATTCAGGAATACGGCAATTACATTTGCGTTTTCGTATTTCTTGCTTGACCAATCGCCCTGCCATTCAATGGTATAACTTTCCGCCACATCCTCCCTGTTCGTAAAAAAGAACGTTCCATCGGGTGCGCCTGTCTGTGATTTAGAACCACTTTTAGTAGGATCAAAAACATCAAATAACGCGTTAGTACCATGATAAACTACTTTCGGTTCGCCGTTTTCGTCAATGATTTTTGATGCGTTATTCGGATCGTTTTCCCAATCTCCGAACCAGTTTTTGAATAGTTCCGTGCGTACAGCCAGCCATTGCCTTTCTGTAAGGTTGGTGTCCTTTCCGTTCGTGGCTTTCAGCCAGCCTTCTTTCGGTGTGCCGTCTTTATTGTGGTACTGGTCATATATGCCGTTAAGCTGTTCGGCTGCCGCTTCGCTTACTTGATACAGCGCATCGTCCGCTGCGTCCATAACATACTGCGCTTTTTCTTCAAGAGGAATATCGGGGCTGTCGATTATTTCATCGCGCTGTCGCGTCTTTTCGTTTGCTGCCTTGTCATTCTCCGTTTTTTCCGTTTGCGTCTCTCCTCGGGCTTCCTCGTGCGCCTGTACCTCTGTTCCGGCTTGGTCTGTCTCGTTGTTAAAGAGCGATTGGAAAAACTTGTCTACTTCCGGCGATAGTTCCGTCCAGCCTTTCATCTGCTCGTAAATGCGCTTCATGAATTCTTTGATTTTTTCAAAGAGGGTTTTCATCTCTTCGCTTGGGGCTGTGCCGTGGGTAAAATATATTTCCCCTGCTTCCGCGAAGGCTTCTGAAAAATCTACCCATGTCTCTTTGTTCCAGCTCTTATAGTTATCGTTAAAGTAAAGCGTCTGCCCTGCTTTCGGCCCTCTTTTCATCTCCCAGCCGTTCAATGCCTTAATCGCGCTCATTCTCTCATCGTGCGTCAAATCGCCTTCAACCGCGTGGAGAAGAACCTCGTGTATAACTGTGGAAGGGTTGGAAGCGTGTTTGCTCACATACACAACGCGGCGCATTCCCTCTGCCGTTCTTTCAAACCATGTTGCGCCTTGTACCCGTGTCCCCTTGAGCTGCGCCGCTATTATATCGCCGTTCGGGTTATCGTTCGGGTCGTTGGTTATCCTCCCTACAAGCCTGTTAAAAGCTCCTGTAAGGCTTTCGCCTTTGAGCTTGCGGGTATTAAGCCATTCAACGGACATTGCTACTTCAAGGTTGGAAGTTCCCTTCGGCATTAGTTGTGTAAACTTCCGCGCAATCTGCTGCGCTTCTCTGCTTACATTTCTGTAATTCAATCCATTCTTCGGGCCGTTGGGATTGTTTTTTATCAGCTCGTCTCTTATTGCTATGTTCTGTTCATGTTTGGGGTTCCATATATAATTCACGTTGCCGAATTTCTCCGTGAATTGGCTCCACAGATCGCCTCGCAAATTCTCATATCCGCTTACCATTTTGAATTCGTCAATGGTGATAGTGTCTCCGTTTTTTGTATAAATGATATATCCGTATTGATTCGTTCCAGCCTGATCTTCGTCCTCAATGCGCGGGTCTCCTGCTACAAAGCTTCCGTTAATGCTTCCGTCTTCGTTGGTGTTTGTATACTCCTCAATTTCCAGCTTGCCGTCTTCTTTGTAAACTTTTTCATTCGGTCTTGCCAGCTCCGTTATTGTTTCCTGATTTTTCTTTCCATTCTCGTCTTCATACTCCTCTGTGCGCTGTACGGTTTCGGTGTTGCGATAGTCGGTAATTTCCGCTAACGCTTCCGCGTCCTGTGCCTGTTTCGCTTTTTCTGCCCTCTGCTCCGGGGTTAATCTCTCCTGCTGTACTTTGAAAATGTCATCTAACAGAGCCGCTTCTTCATCGGTTTTCAAGTCTCCTTCAATCGGCAATTTATAGCCTTGTTCTTTAGCCGTGGTAACCATTTCTTTGAAGACTGCTTCATTGGGCGCGGCTTGCGCCATTCCTGCTAATTGTTGCGCCGCTCTTACATCGCTTCTGTACCCTATTCCTTCACCAAAGCCTCCGAGTATCAACGCGCTAAGGAATGCTCCTATTCCTCCCTCTACTCCCTCATGGAGTATTTCATCCAATTTCTTTTTCTCTATGTCTGGGTATTTCTCAATAATTTCTTTCTCAAGTTCTCCGCGCAAGTCCTCTCCAAATTCGGAATATATATCCCTTAGTTCCTGCTCCCTCTGCCTGTAATGTTCGTCAACCGCTTCGTTAAAAACATTGCCGCTTGAAATCGCCTGCAAGAATTCTTCGCTGAATTCCTGACCGCCTTCTTTCAGCCAGTTCAGGAAATGCCGTGAGGCTGTGCCTGCTTTTCCGCTGATAAACCAGCGGTTAGTTGCTTTGCTTACCGCTTGGGGTACAACAGCTCTCGCCAATCCCCTTCCGCCTGCCGCTTCAAGCCCTCCTAAAGACCCTTCGATTATTCCTTCTAAAACTGCATCCGACTGCGCATGGGTCATTGCTATGTCATGGGAAAATCCCGCGTTTCTCATTTCACGGTACTTTAGTCCCCATGTAGAGTGATAAGTGCTTCCTGCAATCGCTAATCTGCTCGCGCCCGATATAAGCAAGCCCGATGTCCGCGCCGCCAATCCTGCCGCCTGCGCTATCGCGCCCGCGCCTGTTGCTGCTATCCCTGCCGCTATTATGCCTTCGCCAATCTGGACCGCGTTCTCTCCGGTAAACACGGCGGCTGCTCTAAGCCACTGCCCGGCATCCTGAAAAAAACCGCCCATGCTTACGTAATCTTTCTGCCACGGCTTCGGCGCGTGATCTCTTAATTGATCCAATCTTTGTTCGCGTTCATAAAGAGCCTGTAACAAACCGGGATCGTCCTCGCCCGTTCTCTGCCTGTGCCTCGCCGCTTGCTGGGCTATCTGGTTGTATTCCCTGTTAAGGAAAGACAGTTGTACGCTGTCCATAACCGCCTGTACTCCGGTCTTCCTGACAAAGTTCTGCCCCGTCCACTGCTGGTGTAAATTTTCAAGGTTCATAAAGGCAGTACCAATGTCTATTTCAAACAGGTTTGAGTAAACCCTCGCTGCCTGCGCTCTCTCTATTAAAAATTGCGGATCAACATCCGGGTTATCTTTCGATGTTTCAATTACTTGCCTTAATTGGTTAAGGAATGGTAAATCTTCGTCGCGGTAATTGCCGATACCCGGAATGCCGCTGTTTTCTTCCCTAAGCGTTCTGTAATAATCTTCCTGCGATTCTTTGAACCGCCTTTCCTGCTCCGCCATCATCGCGTCTTGAGCTTCCCAGCTCTGCCGCTTTTCAGCCATTCTCCTCTGCGATTCAGCCTGTGCCTGACCCTGAGGGGACGTGGGATCGTCCATAGCGTTAAAGTGTTGGTTTCTTATATAGTTAAGATAATCATTGCTTACAAGTTACTTCTCCCTCTTACGTTACAATCCTGTCTTATCATTTTTTATTCTATTAATCGTTATATTAATCTGTTCAATAAAATAATTGTAATTAGAATAACCAATGGTTATATCCCCGATTGCTTCTTCAATGTTTACAAAATAAGATAAATTAATATCCCTCCACTCAACCCTGCCGAATTCTACCGCTTCTCCTCTGCGATTTTTATCTATTGTATGACCTTCATTTATTGGTTCGCCGTATTGCATTCTAAGTTTATTTATTAAATCATCTTTTCTCCCTCTTGAGAAGAGAAATTCGTATTTGCCGAATACCAGCCTCCCGTTATAAAAATAAATACTCATAATACACTCGTACCCGGCTACTTGAATGTCCCAATATTCAAGGGTGTCTAACAATAAATCAGACGCGATATTTTGGGGTATAGATTCTCTAAAAAAACGCGGTGGGCCAATGCCAACGCTTATGGCATAAAACCGCTCTCCTGTTCTTCTATCATTTGGAACCCCCTCTCTTTCCAGTACGGCTGACATGGGAGTTCCCCATTCATAATTTCTGAAATTAATAATGCTGTTTGTACTTGTTTGCGAATATACATTGTATGAAATAATAAGAGCAACCGCAAATAATAAGCAAATCTTCTTCATAATTCCCCCACTTCATACATTATACTTCAATAAATTAATATTATCAATTACCTCGCTAATTAAAAACTGGCTCCGTTCCATTCAAAACTTGGAATTCTCCTTCCGCTTTCTCGTTCTCTCCTATCGAGTACGGCGTTAATAGTTTCAATCTGTTTTTGGAGATAACCTTCTCCTGCTTTTCCTAAGGACGAAACAGACCTTACTCCTAGCTTGGCCAGTACGTCTCGCCTAAATTCACTTAGGGCGGCGGCCCTTCCAATTCCTTCAGCTTTCCTGATAGCTCCTTCCCTTAGTCCGTTTATCTCTTCAGCTTTATCTCCCAAGTCTCTTTCGAAATGTACAATTGCGCTTGCCTTTCCTTCTGTTAAATCCTGTTCAAACGACACCCAATTCTCACCGTCCCTCTTCTCCAGATTGCCGTCAAGCCCTACGCGGACGGTCTCTTCCTTATCTCCGTTTCTAAGGTTAAAGAATAAATCGCCCGTACGGTCGCCCTGCCTGTTTTTTTCAAACTCAGCTTTTCCGCCTTCAATCTCCCACCCGGTTCCCTCTAACATAATCGTAACATTCTGCGTTTCGGCGGCGTTAAACTGGTTATATATTTGTTCAGCATTATTCCCTACATATCTGGTGGTGCTTCCCAAATATTCATCGTAATGGGTATAGTGCATATAGTCGATCTTGCCTTCCCGCGCCATCCTTCTGACGTTGCTAAGGTCTCTAATAGCTCCATTTCCACGAAGCAGATTGGCAGTTTCTGTTTCAACCATATTCTTTGCATAGTCTGTGAATCCTGCTGGTGTATGTTCATGCTGTGTTCCGGCATTGTCCGCCGCAAATCGCATCTGATCCATGTGGGTGCGTAGTTCCGCCGTCCTTCTGTCATAATCTCTCTGTTCCCGCGTGGGGTTATTCGAACTGCCGCCTCTCGGTCTTGCAGCCGCTCTCATTGCTTCAAACTGCGCTACGGAACTGGCGTATTCCGTGTGTACTCCGTCTTTTCCGCTTCGCATTTTTTGCATCAGTTCTATTCTAAAGTCCTCTGGTACATCAAGTTGGTATATCCTATCTGATGCGGTAAGCCCGTCCAATTCTCCCGCCGCCCATTTGCTGTACAACCAATTCGCTTGATCTTTTCTCTCCTGCAATGACAAACCCGATCTACTGCCGCCTAGTCTTTCCTCTTCCCACCTCAACCGATTAAAGCGGCGTTCGTATTCCGCCATATTGTCCGTTCTTTCGAATTCAGGTTTTTGGCTTTGCAGCCTCGATCTCAAGCCCTGTACTTTTGCAAGGGTAAGCGCGTTGCCGTTTTTATCAACTCCCGCTTCAAATCCAGCCATCTCGCCGCGCCAAAAGTTATCTAACTCCTCACGGGGAATTTTTAGATTATTATTTCTCGCATCCATCGCCTTGTCTAAGTACTCTTCTATTTGGGTTTCGGAAAGTTTTCTTTTTTTCGTATTTCCTTCAGCGTCTGTGTATTCTTCGGTGTATTCAAAGTTTCTCAAATATTCTCTGGCTGCTTCATTGCCTTCATTTATCGCTAATCTCTTGGCTTCATCAAGCGCGTTTAATGACTGCGCCTGCCGCTCGGCTCCAAGTCTTACAGCCTTGTTCTCGTCTTCGCTCATCCATGTCGCGCGGTCAATAACATCGTCTAACTCTGTAGCGTCTCCTGTCTGCCTGTAAACTTCTACAGCGTTTGTCATCTCTTGGTTAAATACTTCTTGGCGGTCTTTAACAACCTTATTAGCCGTTTCTGCCTGCGCTTTCAGAGCTATATTTGCAAAAGAATTTTCGGACATTTGCCTTGCTCTTTCCGCGCCGCCTTTCGTCCAAAAAATGCTATTCATTTCCTCATTTAATTCATCATAGGCTTGTTGTATCGTTCTCCCGTCTTTCATTTTCCAGTCGCCGAATCCCGTAAATCGCTGTCTTGGGGTTCCATCTTCATCGACCTCGGTCACAAAACCTGTCTCTCCGCTGGTTATGGCATTCCTAATTTCACCTTGTACTTGTGTATCTAGTTCCTGTCTTTTTAAATTGGCCTTATGCTCGTGGTAATCTCCTATTGCTTTTCCAAGATTGACAGCGGCGTTGGTAGCCGCTATCGCCGTATTTGCAACTAATATTCCTTTATTGAAATCGATCTGCCGCTGCTGCAAGTCCAGCATCTCCCTGTTGAGGCCGAATGCCCGTTGTGAAAGCCTTATGTCTCCCTCTAAATACTGCGATCTTTTAGCGTCCTGTACCGCGCTTTTTGAACGTCGGAGAGGGTTATAATTAATATTTATAAGTCTTACATCCGCCTCCTATACTTTGAACTTGTTTACGATGCGCTCCATTGACGATGCAACAAGCTTACCGTTTTTATACGTTCCAAAATTCTTGTTTATGAATTGTTGAAGGTCATTCTTCGCCGCATTGCTGTTTGCTATGCTCTGATCTGTCAGCTTAATTGCCTCATGCCAGTCCGCTATGGTCGATTTGGCAATATCGCGGTTTGCGTTCATTTCCTGCCGTTGGAACTCAAGGTCAAGTTTCAACTGATCCATTTCCATGTTCGCGGCTGTCAATTGCGATCCGAATAGTCCGCCGTTAGCGTCAAGCCTTCGGTCATCTCCTACATAATCTACCAGCTTGCTGTCAAACATTGCTGTAGTCTGCGCTTGTGAAGTCCCTGCTCCTACTCTCCCTGTCTTTCCTGCCATTGCGTCAGCGTAGCCTATTGCGTTCAGGAAATTTTCGTAAGTATCTTTGCCGCTTGCCATAAAAGAGTCTGTCTGCGCCTGTTTGCTCTGTACTTCCTGCGCGTACTGTGAGCTGTAATTTCCCAGCCACTTATCGTAACTGTCTACTTGACTTGTAGCGTCTCTTATATCTATGTCGTACTGTATTCTCTGGCCTTCCAAATCCGCGATGGTTTTTTCATAGTCGCGGATCGTATTCAGCCCATTGAGATAGCTGTTCTTCGTCTGAAGGTCAAGTTGATCCTGCGCGTTTTTATTTGCTTCAGCTCCCTGTATGCCGCTGACTACTACTCCGGCTACTGCGGCAGCTCCTATGATAATTGGTACTGCTGGCATGATTAAGCCTCCAATATTCCCACTCGTTCAACGAGCGCAAGCAGGGTAAAGGGGCATGGTTCTTCGTGAGCAATTACAAGTTTCCCCTCCGTGTCGATATTTCCTGCCGTCATTATATCATACTCCCCGGTAAACGGTTCCGGCGCGGATCCAAGTTCGTATTCTCCGTAGCGTTTTGTTATTATCTCCTCGGACTTTTCTTCCTCGGTTCCTGCTTTTCCTCCAAGTGTTTTGAATAATTGCAAGGTGATTTTCTCTATCCTTCTTTTCTTCCCTACGCTCGTGCCGTTGACCGGTATCTGCCTTGTATTCGGCGTAAAGGCCGCCTTGTAAGGCAAGCCAAGATGTACTGCTTCCGCCTTGTGCTGTAATTCAACCGTGCCGTTTTCTACAACTACCGGCGGTTCAATAGCTCCGTCCGCAAATACCCTGATTGTTTTTCCCTCAAATCTTTCGAGCCCTGCAATGGTGCTTGTCGGCTCTGCGAATTCTCTCGCCTCTCCTGCGTCTACGTAATGGCTTTCTGAATAATCGGCATTGATAAGGTCTTCAAACATGAAGTGCTCGACGTTTCTTTCCTCGCCTCGCTTCACCGTTAAAAATATTGCGTCTCCCGATTTCTGCGAGGCTGCGGCAATAGATTCTACAAAGCCGTCCGTGGGGTGTTTTGAAAAAGCTATCATTCCTGCCCTAACGTCTATTAAACAGCTTACCAGCTCCCCTGCGTTCGTTACTGCCCATATCATGGGGTAGGGATAATCCATTACGGCAAAGTCTTTAATTCCAGCGGTAAATAAATGCCCTGCCTGCGCCGATATATCCATGTCTGAATATCCGCTGTACTGCGAGTTCTGGTTCCACACAAGAGCGCGTAAAGTCTTGCCGTCCCTTCCTGCGTAAACCATAATTTCTTTTGTTCCCTTCGGCTGTAGATTGTTCGCGCCTGTGTACTCTACGATGTTCATGTCGAAAGTAGCAGGGGTAGGCACTTCTCCGTTGTCGCTCCATGTCGATTTATCCGTCCCTGAAAAAAAGTGTTTTCCAGAGGCTATCCACTGCAAGCGGCTTCCGTGCATATCGTTTTCTTCAAGCACTATTGCATGAGATGGGGTGATGCTTATGTTCGCGGTTTCTTCGGTTTTTGTTTCATATTTCGGCTTGGTTACTGGCTTTCCATGATAATCATATTTATACCAAGATGAATCAGCATATGTTGATGTATCAGTGCCTTCCATGCAGTAATATGGTGAAAATTTATATAAATTAGATAGAATACCTTTACCTATAATAACGTGCAATTCGAACAGTAGGGGGTATACACAATATTCTAATGAACCGACCCAGCTTTCTATATAGGATCCTTCATGATTAATTCTTTCATAAATATCAAAACGTCTTAAATAACCTAATAGGATTCCGCTATTAATGGAACCCGATTCGTATGTATAATCTTTAAAATAAGTCCTATTATAGAACACAAATTCTTTCGCATTTATATTAAACGCGAGTTCATTGTCCGTATATACTTGATTTTCAAATTCATCAAGGACTGGTTCGGTAACTTCATTGCCGTCTTCATCACGAGCTATACTTGAAGTCTCTCTTATGGTTGTGTATCTCTCCTCTGTTGTAAAGTCTGTATGCCTATTGCTCCCCGTCTGGCTGTCCGGGGCGCGGCTCATGTAGATTCTGTTCGGCTCGTTATTTGTCCCTGCCAAGCACAGCCTTCCTGATTCAAATGCCACGCATGAAGGGCGGTCATTCTCTGCCGTAAAATCTTTGCCTATAAAATCTCCTTCGATTGTAATTGCTAAGTTGATCTGGTTTTCGTTCCATGCCAGTTTCATCGGACTCTGTTCGGGGTGTACTATCCATAAATCGTCTGCCGAAGCCGCGTAATGCAGTTTTTGTATCTGCTCCGCCGTATAAGGGCTGTTCAGCGTCTGAATAATCTGATAATCATTATCTCCCTGATCTTTCCAAATTCGGATTGTTCCTTCCGTGACTTCGAGTATTAAACAGCTTCCGTCCGACACCAGCCATTCAATAAGCCTCGCTTCTTTATTTTCATGCGTGGTTCCGTCAAAGAATGTTCCGGGGCGTTTCCTCAAGCCTCCTGTCAGCATGGGGATAAAGTTCTCCATGCGCTTGGCTCCCATTTGATGGGCTGGGCTGTCTACCCTAGAAGCGAGCAACGGGCTGATCTCGCCCATAAATACGTTGTATAACAGGCTTACGTTCACCTTCGCGCCTCCGTGTGGAACCTGTTACCGGAAGCGTAGGGATCATAGTTCATCTCCGCGTCTTCTTTCTTCGCCCTCTCAAGAGTCTGCTGGCTCTCCGCGGCTATTAAACTTACAAGCTGTTCGTTAGATGTCATGGGAGTAGCCAGTAAATAAGCCAAGTGCGTACTGATAGCTTTCCTCACTGCCTGCGGCATCTGGTTGGGGTCTTTCGGCCTTGCGATATAAACAAGATAAATTTCGTCCGCGTCCGTGAGTATCTTTCCGTTCTCCGCTTGGTAGGGTACGGTTTCAACTGCGCCGTCTAAAACCGTAATCAGCCGTATGCAGTCCATAGGATAGTTAAACTGATACTTCCAGCCGAACGCCGGTTGTTCTGCATTCATTGCTAACTTCTGCCTCTTCCGCGCAAACTTGAAATCCCACTGCCCAAGCACGTACTCTACGGCTTCCGGCAGGAAGCGGTTGCAGAATTCAGCGTTCTGCGTCCCTTCTGTCAGGTCGCTTATAGAATTGGCTCCCAGCCTTCCAAGTGCGCGGTTGCAAATTTGAGTCCAGCTAGCGGTATAATCAATGCTCATCTTCCGGCCTCCAATTCGGATTCACCCACTCGTAATACTTGATGTCATTCCACTCTCCCTTAGCGTTCAATACCTGTTTCTCCATAACTCCCACAATTTTCCAGCAAAGAATCTTCGCAAGACGGTCGTAGGTTCTTTCTGTAGGGCTTCCTCTTAAAACAAAGAAGATAATCTTGCGGTACTTCTGCATGAGGTAACGGATAAAAGTCATGTAGTCTTTCGCTAAATAATACCTGTATTCCTCCGTAAATGACATAACGGGGATTTCAAGGACAGTATCAGCCGCCAAGTTAATGGTCAGGTCAATGCTTCCTATCACTTCCCCGTTATGCGTAGATACCATGCGCTCGCGTACAACATTAAGAGGCAGATCGTATTTGTACCACTCGTCACCGTCTACCGGCTTGAGGGTTTTAAGCTGCTCCTCGTATTTGTCCGCTGGCTCAATCATGGCTTATGCCTTCTCTGCTTCTTTCGGCGTGGTTACTGCGCCCTTGCCAACCGGCGCAAAAAAGCCAAGAGCTTTCATTTTGGTCAATTCTTTAACCTGTTCTTCTGAAAGATCGTAAATCATACCGGACGAGTAGAATCTTACGCCGCTATGGACAAACTCTGTCTTGCAAATGTACTTCATAATCTTATTCTCCTGATAAAATAAAATTGCGCCGGGATAAACTCCGGCGCTCGTTCGCTAATTGATTGCCGGGCCGGGTTCTAAGAACGCGGTGATCCCGTTGCAGGCCGCGGCAAGGGCGGCGCGTACAAACCTTTTGTGTTTTTTGGGCATCTGGATTACTGCGAAGTTTCCGGCCTTCGGGTCGGTTACGGCCTGTCCAGTAACAAGATCTGTAAAGGTCGTGCCGCTGTCGCTGTCCTGAAGCTTCGGGGTTACGCTTCCCGTAACGTTCTGCTCTGCGTGAAAAACAACAGAGCATTCGTGCTGTTCCCCGGTGCGGTGGCTCTGCATGGCCGC
>JGI24698J34947_10000432_pt1 | contig 19269 bp, 15 predicted proteins | sample TergutMp193P3_FD_34947 | JGI IMG/M metagenome (IMG submission 34947) | reverse complement strand
ATGGTGTGTGTAAAGAAAAGCCTTGACTGCTTAGTAAGTCAGAGTTGCTAATATATGAATGCACCATCGAGCTTCTCGCATGGCTAGCCCGCTTCGCCGCGCCGGAGCTATATGTATGGCAACATTTGCTATCAGAGTGACAAATCAGGGATTAGCATTTTTGATCACTTTTTTGTTGACATTTTAACGATCTGGGTACAGAATTATAAGATAGCTTAGGCTCGGGACGGCTGGATTTGCCTCTTTTTTGGATGATCATGGAGAGGGATGCCGGCTGTTTTGAAGACTTTCTTTAACTTTTCAGGAGGATTTTATGAAGAGATTTGTTTTAGTGATTGTGGGTGTCATTATGGTATCCGCAATGGTATTCGCGGCCGGAGGCACACAGACGGCCACTCCGACGAACCCCAACTATCCGATTGAACTATCGGTATGGAGGGATGCGGCGGGTTCTCCCCGGCCTACCCCCAGTAATAAAATGTACCGGTATATTCAGGATAAACTGGGCGTTACTTTCAACTGGGACATCCTGGTCGGGGATCGTAACCAGAGACGGGGAACCATGGTCGCGGGCGGCCTTTTCCCGGATATCCTCGATGTGAACGAGACCTACTTTATCGATGCAGGCGCCCTGATACCCCTGGAAGGCCTGATCGAGCAATACGCGCCCAGGGTTAAAGCCAAATACGCCGAGGTGTGGAACAAGATGAAGTCCCCGGACGGCCACATTTACTACACTATTGATGTCGGCGTCATCCAGGGTATAGACCATAGTCCAGGCTACAACGGGTCGGCATTTTGGGTTCAGAAAGAAGTGCTGAAAGACGCGGGCTACCCCAAAATCGCCACAGCCAGTCAGTTTTTTGATCTCGTATCCAACTATTACAGGAAATACCCGACTATTGGCGGCCAGCCGACGATTCCCTTTACGATCCTTACCTACGACTGGCGAGCGTTCGAGCTGTGGAATCCGCCCAACTTCCTCGCCGGCTATCCCAACGAGGGGAACGGCACTGTTGATCCTCGTACACACGAGTACAAAAACTTCTTTACACAGGATATGTCCAAGCGCTGGTTCAGGATGCTCAACGAATATGACAAGCAGGGCCTGATCGACAGGACCGCCTTTACCGACAACCACGACCAGTACCTGGCGAAAATAGCCACCGGGCGTGTATTGGGCCTGTTCGGCCAGCAATGGCAGTTCGATAACGCGGAAGCGTCAAAGACCGAACGCGGCGAACATAACCGTACCATGGCGCCCCTTCCGGTCGTATTCGACGCGAACATCACTCCCCGCTACCGCACCGATACTATTCCCAATATCGGCCGCGGCATGGGTATTTCCGTGAGTGCGAAGGACCCGGTAAGGATCATGCGGTTCCTGAACGACTATATGGCGGAAGACGTACAGCGCACGATATCCTGGGGTATTGAAGGTGAAGACTGGCAGTACAATGCCCAGCGTGTTCCCTACCGCACCCAGCAGCAGCGGGACAATTGGCAAAGCCGAACCTGGCAGGACGCGAACCGCGCGAGCCTGTGGTCTGGTATGGCCCCCAAGATTGAAGGCTCTTTCTCGGACGGTTATCCCACCGACCTATCCTTATACTATCCTGAAAGGGAAGCCATGCTGAGGCCTGAAGACAGGGAACTCTATGCCGCTTACGGAGTGACAGGCTACGCTCAAATGATGGCCGCGGAGCCCCTGAAAAACGAAATTTGGTACCCGACATGGAGCATGCCGAATCCCCCGGACGGCTCGCCTGCCCAGATTGCCCAGCAACGCTGTGAGGAGACCATGAAGAGGCTTCTGCCCCAGATGATCCTGGCGCCTACTGCCCAGTTCGACAGCCTGTGGGACGCCTATGTAAGGGAGATGACCGTTACCAACAACATCGGTGTGTACGAGCAGTATATGCAGCAAAATCTCAACCAACGCATCAGGGATTGGAGTTGATGTAAAGGGAGTAGGGGAATAAGGGAATAAGGGAATAAGGGAGTAGGGTAGTAAGGGAATAGGGGCCATTGTTAGAAATCTATGCGTGATACACTAAGCTAAGATTTCTAATAAAAACCCTGATCCCTTATTCCCCTGCTCCCATAATCCCTTGATCCCTTTGCTCCCCTATTCCCCTATTCTGACAAGGGGATAGATTAAAATGCCTGCTCTTACAGTTTCCAAAGGACAATATTTTTTTCATAAACTGGGCCGTCAACGTCAGCTCCTCTTTATGAGCCTGCCAATAATACTTTACGTCATACTCTTTACCTACGTCCCCCTTTGGGGCTGGACCATGGCGTTTCAGAATTTCAGGGTGGTAAGGAAGTTTTCCCAGCAGGAATGGGTCGGTTTATCCTGGTTCAAATTCCTGTTCGATGATGAGCGGTTTTTACTGACCATAAGAAACACCATCGTCATGAGCCTTATAAATACCATTCTCGGGTTTGTAACCGCCATAGGCTTCGCCCTCCTCTTGAACGAAGTCAAAAAAATACTGTTTAAACGCGCCATTCAGACAATCTCCTACCTTCCCCACTTTCTTTCATGGGTCATAGTAACGGGGCTTGTGGCTTCAATGTTAACCTCGGACAACGGATCGATAAACAGCCTGTTTATGGCCCTTGGCTTTATCAAAGAGCCGGTATTCTGGCTTGGCACTCCAAAATATTTCTGGGGCATTGTCGGCGTTACCTACGTCTGGAAGGAAGTCGGCTGGAATACGATTATTTACCTCGCGGCGATGGCCGGAATAGACCCCAATTTATACGAAGCGGCCGATATTGACGGGGCCAACCGTTATCAGAAGATGTGGCGCATAACCCTTCCCTGCATAAAGCCGACCATTATCATTTTGCTGATCATGAGTGTCGGGCGTATCCTGGACGCGGGTTTCGAGTTGCAGTACCTCCTGCGAAACGGACTTATTACGGATGTAGCGGACACGATAGACATATACGTGCTTATTTACGGGCTGAGTCGTAACAATTTCTCGCTTGCCACCGCCGCCGGAATGTTCAAGAACGTTGTAAATATCGCCCTCATATTTGTTGCCAATGAAATCGCCAGGAGAGCCGGAGAGGAGCGTTTGATATGAAAGTATACCTCGCGTCGAAGATAGAAAACATCGTTTTTCATACCCTTAACAGCGCTTTTTTGATCCTGCTTGCCTTTATCACGCTGTACCCCTTCTGGAATACCATAGCTGTATCGTTTAACGACGCAATGGACTCGATCCGGGGGGGCATTACTTTCTGGCCCAGACGATTCACCATGTATAATTACCAAACGCTTTTCCGTACGGATGCCATTCCGCGCGCCTTCCTTGTTTCCGTGGCAAGGACTTCGATTAACCTGGTTACCAATGTATTTTTTAACGCCATGATTGCCTTTGCCCTTTCAAGGAACGAGTATGTTCTGCGAAAACCCTTTACAATGGTCCTTATTCTTTCCATGTATATAAACGCGGGGCTTATTCCCACGTTTCTTTTGATGCGGAATCTTGGATTTATAAATACTTTCTGGGTGTACATAGTTCCGGGAATGGTCAACGCCTTTAATTTTGTCGTTATACGCACGTATATGCGTACCATTCCGGAGAGTATCGTCGAATCCGCGCGTCTTGACGGTTATGGGGATTTCTTTATCTTTGTCCGGATTATTTTGCCGCTTTGCCTTCCGGTACTGGCGACAATAGGTCTTTTCGTGGCGGTCGGCTCATGGAACGCCTGGTTTGACACGATGATCTACAATTCCGGCAATGTGAACCTGCATACCCTTCAGTACAAGTTGATGGAGTACCTCCAGGCAAGCCAGGCGTCAGGCCGGACCGCGACTGAAGCCCAGGGACTGGCCTTGTCGCAGCAGCAGACTACCATGGTAACGCCCATGAGCATACGCGCCGCGATTACCGTAATCGCCGCCGCCCCCATCCTGGTCGTCTACCCGTTCATGCAACGCTACTTCGTCGTCGGCCTCAATGTGGGTGGTGTGAAGGAATAGAACTCCATAAGAATTAACCACGAACGACACGAACTTGTAGTTTGATATTTAATTATTGTTCGTGATGTTCGTGGTAAAAATTCTTAAAATAGATTATTAAGGGTAGGCGTTAAGGAGTCCATGATGAGTTCCGAAAAATTCGATCATCGCAAGAGCGGGGTTAAGCTCTGTTTTAAGAAACCTGATGGAAGCCCCCTCGCGGCGGAGACAGTGGAGTTGCGCCAAACGCGGCACGAGTTCCTCTTCGGCTCAGGCGGTTTCGACGCGGTGGCTTACGCGGGCGGGAAGCCGGACAACCCGCCGCCATTACGCGGTGGCCCGCCGCGCAATAATGGCGAACCTTTTGACGAAGAAAAATTAAAGGCCAGCCAGAAAGAACTCCTTGACCGCATCTTCGCCCTTTGCAACTACGCGACCCTGCCCTTTTACTGGGGCGGCTATGAATGGCAAGAAGGAATGCCGGACCAAAGGAGGACCATCGCCGCCGCGAAGTACTACGCCGAGCGCGGGGTCATTACCAAGGGTCACCCCCTCTGCTGGCATACCGCCTGCGCTCCCTGGCTGATGAATTATTCCAACGCGGAAATCCTCAAGAAGCAGCTCGAACGCATACGCCGGGACGTGGGTGTTTTCAAGGGCCTCATCGACAAGTGGGACGTGATCAACGAAGTGGTGATCATGCCGATTTTCGACAAGTACGACAACGCCATCACAAGGGTATGTAAGGAAATCGGCCGCGTCAAAATCGTAAAAGAGGTTTTCGCCGCCGCGAAAGAGGCAAATCCCGGCGCGTCGCTCCTGATTAACGATTTTGACCTCAGCACAAATTACGAGATCCTCATCGACGGCTGCCTCCAGGCGGGCGTGCCCATCGACACCATCGGCCTCCAGACCCACCAGCACCAGGGCTACAAGGGCCTCGCGTGGCTCCAGGAGATCCTCGAGCGTTACGCGCATTTCGGCCTTCCCCTGCACTTCACCGAAAACACCATCACCTCAGGCCACATCATGCCGGCCCACATCGTCGACCTCAACGATTACAAGGTTCCCGAATGGCCGAGCACCCCCGAAGGCGAGGAACGCCAGGCCCGCGAATTGGTTGAGATGTACGAGACCCTCTTCGCCCACCCGGCTGTTGGGGCGATCACCAACTGGGACGCCACGGACGGCCGATGGCTCGGCGCACCCTCCGGCCTCCTCCACAAGGACAACAGCCCCAAGCCCGCCTACGACGCACTCATGGCGAAGATCAAGGGCGAGTGGTGGACCACGGCAACCCTCAAAACCGACGATTACGGAGAAATCGCCTTCGAGGGCTTCCGGGGCGACTACGAGGCGCTGGTTCGGGGAAAGGGGATTGCCTTTACGCTGGACAGGAAGCGGGAGCAGGTGGAGCTGCAATCCTAATATTTTTACCACGAACCACACGGTTTTTATTCTTCCTCCGTGCAACTCCGTGGAGCTGTCCCGTCAGGGACAGCCAAACTCCAAGCTGTCCGAAGGACAGCAGAACTCCGTGGTTATTTTTTTTCGTGTTGGTTCTGGGAGTACCGCTTGCCCAAAATGTTATTTCAGAATAATAATTAAATGAGGTTGGTATGAGTAATGTATATGAACTTGAGATGTCGTTTGACAGGTACACATATGCCGAGTATGAAGGATGGGACGAATCGTGCAGATGTGAGTTGATAGACGGCATGGTATACATGATGTCCGCCCCGTCTATTTGGCACCAACGTGTAACCGGACGTATTTTTAGCAGGTTAAGTGTGTTATTGGAAGGGAAACCATGTGAGCCTTTTGTGTCTCCGATTGATGTCAGACTTTTTCCCAAGGATGACGAGTCAGATGGTGATGTGGTACAGCCGGATGTAATTGTAGTTTGTGACGCATCCAAAATGTCGGACGATAAGGCATGCAGAGGCGCTCCGGATATTGTTTTTGAGGTATTGTCCGGATCCACAAAGATGCACGATTTACGGATAAAACGTGATCTGTACAAGAGCGCCGGCGTAAAAGAGTATTGGGTCATAAGCAGTAATCACGCTGTAAGGTGGATATGGGCTGACGGCAGAGACGAGGAGCTAAGGTTTATGCGTACTAACGGTGTGATAGAGATGCCAATTGAAACGCTGTCTGTTTCCATAAATTTGGATGTTTAGTAAGTGGTTCTCCGTGGTTTTTATAGCAGGTTGTTAATATGATTTATGAACATATACTCAACGCAAACAAACGATTCGGTACAAACCCGATAGATATAGCCCGCTCTGTGCTTAATTGTGAACCTGAAATGATCCAAAAGGATATAATAATTGCCCCGGTATGGAAACCCGATTTATTTGCCGATTACGCGGACGAAATTGATCAGGTTTGGGACGGTCTTTATAAAATATGGAATTTGTCAATTAATAATAGAACTGTAACTTATATACTGACAGGTGTCGGCGCTCCCAANGTAATAGATGTGNTATTNGCGCTCGGCTGTACTCCATGCGAAAANATTGTCTTTATCGGATCTGTCGGAGGCCTGGATGAAAAGCTAAAAATAGGCGATATTGTCATACCGGAATATTCGATTTGCGGCGACGGCGCGTGCAGATATTTGACAGATAGAAAATTGTCCGGGAACGATTGTTTCGGAGAAAAATATTACCCAAACAAAGAGATTTATGAAAAAGTTATTTCGAAGACGGAAAATATTACAAAAGAAAATAATGTTAACTGGCATATCGGGAAAAATTACAGTATAGATACCATTATAGCGCAATTCGCGCATATAGATGAGATATTGGGAATGGGGTGTAATTGCATAGAGATGGAAACCGCGGCGTTGTTCAAATCGGCGGAAATATGCGAAATTAAAGCCTGCGCGGTCTTTAGCGTGTCTGATAATACAATATTGAAAAAGTCCCTTTTATCAGGAAGATCAAGTGAAGAAAAGGAATTCAGGAGATACGTGCGTAAAAATATAATAACAAAAATTGTATTGGAAAGTTTTTTGTAAAAGGAGAATAATATGGAAAAGATAGCCAGTTTTCAGATAGATCATCTGCGGCTGAAACCCGGACTTTATGTTTCCCGGAAGGATCGCTTTGGCACGGCAATATTTACCACCTTTGACATGCGTTTCAAGGAACCCAATAAGGAACCGGTTATCGATCAGCCGGCCCTCCATACTTTTGAGCATTTGGGCGCTACATTCCTCCGCTCGCATAAGGAATGGGCGGAGAGGGTAGTGTACTTTGGGCCTATGGGCTGCCGCACGGGGTTTTATGTTATTTTTGAAGGCGATCTAAACCCGGAGGCAATCCTTCCCCTTATCAAGGAAATGCTCGAATGGATAATCGCCTTTGAAGGCGCGATTCCCGGCGCGTCCGCCAAAGAGTGCGGCAATTGGCAGGAGCAAAACCTCGAAATGGCAAAATGGGAAGCGCGTCGTTATGCCGCACTCCTGGAAAAAGCCGGCGTGGAAAATTTTAATTATCCTGAGTAAATACTATTCGTTTGTGATAAATCGATAAAACTCATTTTCTCCTCCTATTGTTGCATGGGTTGTTTTTATGTAGTATAGGTGAAATGGAGGTCGGAGTGATAGATGCTTTCAATTAACGCTTTTACCGCGACGATAAAAATGTCGGCTTCCGCGAAATTGAACAGCGGCGTTTTGGCCTTATTCGCGGGTTACCTGATAAAAATTGTCTACCTCCTGCCTTTGCTGTTCCTCTGGCGATCCCTTGCCGCAAGCGGCGCGGATATGGGCGGGTTTACGCTGGCGCAGTTATTAAGTTATACCTGCGTATCAATCGCTCTGCGATCCCTTTTGAACGTGGAATCCGGCGCGGTCACATGGCATTACGAGGGACAGATCCTCGACCTTTACCGGAGGCCCCAGACAATTTTCGGCCAGCTTGTAATGACGACTCTTGGCGGCTGGCTGCCGGAGTTGGCGCTTTTCACCCTGCCCTTGTTCCTCGTGCTGCCCCTCTTTGGCGTGAATGTGATTCCCGTAAGCGTCTGGTTTTTCCCCTGCCTGCTTTTGTCGATCTCCCTGGGCTTTGCCGTGGACTTTCTTTTTTCGTGTTTCATTATTCGCATGAAGAACGCGAACTGGATGGCCTATACATTCAGAAACGCCGTAACCATGCTCCTTTCCGGCGCGGTGATTCCCTTCGATCTTTTACCCTGGGGCATGGGCGATGTTTTCAGGCTGCTCCCCTTCGGCAGTCTTGCCGCCGCGCCGCTTGAGGTCTTTGTGGGGCAATCAAGCTTTGCCGAAGTTTTCCCGCTGCAGATTATCTGGAATATGATCCTGTGGCCTTTGGCTCTTTTCGCGTTTAGCGCAAGCAGGGAGAAGATGGTTTCTTATGGCGGTTAAAATGGCGGAAAAATCCGTGAGCAAAATTACCTTGCGAAAAATCCTCGGGCTTTACGCGTTATACGCACGTATGGATCTGGACTTCCTCGTAAGGGACTCAAGGATTTCACTGATGGCTATTGCGGCTGACGTTATTTCAAATATCTCCTCCGTTTCGGCGGTGTTCCTGCTGGCCTGGCGTTTTGACGGGGTCGGCGGGATGAGCCGCTGGGATGTACTCTTCATGCTGGGTTTTGTAACCTGCGTAACAGGTTTTTATCAACTGTTTTTTTCCAACTGCAATACCGGCCACATTAGCCGCCGCATCGGAAGAGGGCAGGTGGATCACATGCTGATTCAGCCCCTGCCCCTGCCGCTCCAGCTTGTCACCGAGGGCTTTATTCCTTTCACGGGCTGTCAGAATTTGCTGTTCGGAATCGGCATATCCGTATGGGCCTTGCGAGGTATGGGAAAATCCGTCGGCGCGTTATGGGTTATGGGGTTTCTTGGATATCTGATTGTAAGCATCGCCGTCATCACGGGGCTTGCCTATCTTTTCAGTTCGCTTGCTTTTCGCTGGCAAATGGCATTCGAGGAAATAACTACCGTTGTAGTTGATGATATTACAGGGGTTCTTTCAAATTTCCCGTTATCAGGTATGCCTCTATATATACAATGGACTTTGATTACCGTTGTTCCTGCCGGGCTTTTGGGATGGTTTCCGGCTTGCGCCCTGTTGGGCAAAGTGCCTTTGGGATTACCGGCCTTGTTTCCTTTGTTAGTCGCTATTATTATCTGGGCCCTGGCGGCCTTCGCGTTCAGGGAGGGGTTAAAGTACTATGTCAAAATCGGCTCAAACCGGTATTCCGCCCACGGACATCGCCGTTAGCCTGTCCGGAGTAAGCAAGGTCTTTTTTCAGAAACAACCCTCGCTTTCTTTTAAGGATTTATTCTTGCCCCGGCGAAAAATCGTGAAGGCCCTGGATGATGTTTCCTTCACGGTTAAAAGCGGGGAACTCGTCGCCTACGCCGGGCCAAACGGCGCGGGCAAGAGTACGACAATCAAGCTGCTCGGTGGCATGTTGGCCCAGAACTCAGGCGCTATTTCGGTGCTGGGAATGTCGCCGCTCAAGAATCGCATTTCCATCATGCGAAAGCTGGGCGTACTCTTCGGCAACCGCACAGAACTCTGGTGGGATCATCCGGTGGCATCCAGCTATCGCTGGAAGCAAAAAGTCTGGGGCATTCCCCAAAAAGATTTTGAGAAAACAGAAAAGCTTGTTCTGGAGCTGCTTGACATCGGACCCTTCTATCATACATTTGCGCGGGAACTCAGCCTTGGCCAGCGCATGCGCGCCGATCTCGGCATGTTGCTGCTTCACCGTCCTGGCCTCATACTCCTTGACGAGCCTACCCTCGGCCTGGATGTTTTGGCCAAGCGGCAGATCATCGGTTTCCTCAAACAGCTCAACGAGGATGAAGGCACGACAATCATCGTTACCAGCCACGACATGGACGATCTTGAGGAAATGGCCCGGCGCATCCTCCTTGTCTCGGAGGGCAGGATAGCGTTTGACGGAAGTTTCGCGGCCCTGAGGGACGCGCTTGGGCTTTCCAGGCGGGCCATTGTTACTTTCCATGACGGAAGTCGTAAGCAAATCGATTATGAGGATACAGGGAGGCTATTGCGTGACCTTTCTCTACTGGAAAACATCGCGGACATCAGCTTTACCCAGACCTCTCTTGAAGAGGGTCTTGCGAATTTGTTCGCACAGTGGAAGAATCAGAGAAAAGACTTTGCAGAATAAAACTATGATATAAGGAAGCACAAAATGAAAATCGTAAGAATTGAAACCTGGTCAACACCGCAGTTGTGTTTTGTCGTGGTTACACTTGACAATGGAATTCAGGGGCTCGGCCAGACGGCGCCTTTTGCCGCGGATATTTCGGCTATGGTCATGCACCGGCAGATAGCGCCATTGGCCATTGGGAAGGAGCTTTCCGTGGGTTCTGACGCAAGTGAAATTGAAGCCCATTGCCGGAAAATCGTGAATGATCCTCTCATGCCGGGCAGTCCGGGGGATTTATGCGAAAGCATCATCCTGAGTTGTTACAAGCACCTTGGCTCCCATCTTTTCAGGACTGTCAGCGGACTGGACACGGCACTGTGGGACGCACTGGGCAAGGCCGCCGGGAAGCCGGTTTTTTCCCTGCTGGGCGGGACGCGGAAAGATGTTGCCGTTTACGGTTCCAGCATGGACAGGGCGATGGAGGAAGACGAGGCTGCCCGCATGAAGGCCCTGCGCGAAAAAGGCTACGGCGCGTTTAAGCTCCACTGCGCCCACCCGAACGGCAACAACATCGATACCAGGCCCGGAAGGACAGAACGGGTCGTGAAACTCGTGCGGGAAGCAATCGGCGATGCCGAACTGTACGTTGACGTGAACGGAAATTACTCCCCCGAATTCGCCGTTTCGAAAATCCCCTTTCTCAAAGAGCACGGTGTCTCGATACTGGAGGAGCCTTGCAAATATTGGGAGCTTGATGAGACCCGGCAGGTCCATGACGCCGCCAGGAACATGGGCATTTTAATTGCGGGCGGAGAGCAGGATTACATGATGCCGCAGTGGCGCGGCTACTGCGGCATTTCCGGCGGAAGCGCGGCGGTGGACATCGTGCAGCCGGACATCTGCTACGTGGGTGGTTTTAGCCGCACCCTCCTTGTCGGCCGTATGTCTCATTCAAAGGGGCTTTTAACCACGCCCCATTGCGCGAACAGATCCATGCTTCCGCTTTTCACCTCCCATTACCTCTGTGCCGTCGAAAACGCCTTCCCCTTTATGGAGTACTCGATAGAAGACGAGCCGTGGACGGATAATGTCGTTGTGAATTTGCCTGTTGCGCATAACGGGAAATTTACGCCATCCGAATCGGCCGGCTGGGGCGTTTTTATCAATCCGGATTGGCTTAAAAAAGCTGAATACAAAGTAACGAATAGCAAATAACGGTAGTTACAGGGAAAAGTAAAATGGAAAAGTGGTATGAAAAGTGCCGGCGTTACGGGCAGAATAACCTCACGGAAATAGACCCGGAAGTTTACGATCCTGTATTTTGGCGGGAGTTCTGGAAGAAAACCAAAACGCAGGCGATTATCGTTAACGCAGGCGGGATAGTCGCGTATTATCCGTCAAAGTTCGAGCATCATTACCGCGCGGCTCATCTTGGCAGTCGGGACCTCTTCGGCGGCATTGTCAGGGCGGGGAGGGAAGACGGCCTTGCAATCGTGGCCCGCATGGATATTAACCGGGCTGTCGAGGGTTTTTACCGCGCCAGACCTGAGTGGTTCGCCCGCCAAAAAGACGGCTCGCCTTATACAACCCAGGGGCGCTACTTGAGCTGCCTTAACAGCGGCTATTACAAAGAATACATACCCGAAGTCCTGGTTGAAATTATCGAGCGTTACCATCCCGACGGGTTTACCGATAATAGCTGGACCGGCATTAACCGGGATAGTATCTGTTACTGCGAAAATTGCCGAGAGAGTTTCCGTTTATACAGTGGAGAAGGTCTTCCTGAAACGGCGGATTACCACAACGCCGTTTACCGCAAGTGGATACAGTGGAGCTATAAATGCCGCACCGACAACTGGGATCTGTTCAACCAGGTTACGAAAAAACACGGAGGGGAAGACTGCCTCTGGCTCGGGATGATTTCGGCTAACGCCATTGGCCGCGGTAACTTTACCGACTTCAGGGAAATTGCCAAACGCACAAGCATATTCATGGTCGATAGCCAGAGCAGGGACAAAACAGGCTTTGAGCAAAACAGCCTGAACGGCGCGCTGCTCCACCAGCTTGTGGGCTGGGACAAAATCATACCTGAGAGTTCCGCTTCCTATTCGCGGGGCTTGCAGGCGTATCGCCGCGGAGCAAGCCCCCCTCTTGAGCTGCACCTGTGGATGCTGGAAGGAATCGCCGGGGGGATAAGCCCCTGGTGGCATATCATTGGATCCGCCCAGGAAGATAAGCGCATCTTCGACCTGCATCAGCCGGTGCTTGAATGGCACGCGAAATACGAAAAATACCTTTACGACCGGACGCCTGTCGCCAACGTCGGCCTCCTCTGGAGTCAGGGCAATGTTGAGTTTGGCGGCGGCCTCCTTGGGAAAAACCGCGTGGCCGACGCGTGGCGCGGAATGGTCATGGCCCTTACCCGCGCCGGCATTCCTTTTCTGCCGGTCAATTCAGGAGACCTGGACACGCAGGCCGTAGGCATGGACCTTCTCATTCTGCCGGAATTCGCGGTCGTGTCGGACGGGGAGGCGAAGGCGCTGGAAGCTTTTGTCTCTGGCGGCGGCAGCGTTTTTACGTGTGGCGATACGGGTGTTTTTGACGCAAGCGGGGCGGAGTGTCGGAATTCAGTTCTGGAGTCCTTGCTTGGCCTGCGTTTTTGCAAAGGGCCGGATACTTCCGGAACCGGCGCAAGCTGGGAGAATCCCGTACTTCACAACTACCTGCGAATTGAGGCAGCGGACAGTCCGGTTTTCTGTGGCTTTACAAACACCGCCATGCTGCCTATGGGCGGCATTCTAAAAGAGGTAGTGCCGGGTGAGAATACCCGTGTTCTGGCGACCTATATTCCGCCTTTCCCCATGTACCCGCCGGAATTCGTCTGGACCGACCAGCCAAAAACAGACAAGCCTGTGATCACCGAGTACCCGCATCCGAAAGGCGGCAAGGCGATCTACGCGGCCTGGGACCTGGACGCGGTATACGGCCGGGCGGCCCATCCCGATCACGGCGACCTCATCGCCAATATCGTGAGGTACCTTTTACAGAACAAAGTTCCCGTCCTTGTCGAATGTGACGCGTATATAGACTTCAAGGTGTACCGGCAAGAAAGCAGGCTCATCATCCACCTTATAAACGCCAATCATACCGGGTTTGCCCAGGGCTTTGCCGAGAAGAATTTGCCCGTTGGGCCTGTCACAATACGCGCGAAGCTTCCCGGCTTTATTCCTTCAAAAGCGTGGGCAACGGAAGACAACGCGGAGCTTACGTTCTCCCGTGATCCCGATGGCGGTTTTATTCTCAGCCTTGAGCGGCTTGGAGTGCATCAGCTTATAATCGCGGAGTAAAGTGAGGCTATTTCAGCCTTTCTTCAATATCTCCCGCGCCGCGAGTACCAGGAACATGTAATTCGAGGAACCGCCGCCCAGTACATATTCCGTTTGCTGCCATAAGAACGGGAACTCAAGCAGTTCCGGAAAGTCGGGGCGTATAAGGGCGGTGCCGGAAATTACGCCGCCTGGGATATAGGACCAGTCGGCGCGGTTGAGGCCGTAACCGATGGTTGCCGATTTTGCGCCGACTCCCGACGCGAAGGAACTGGTGTTGGAACCGGGATGGCAGCCGAGGACGAAGTTGAGCGCGTTGAAGATCATCTCGGGCCCGAAAATATCGGGATAGGCTTTATGCAAAAAGTAATACTGGAAGCCCAGCCTCTGTATGTCCCAACCCGCGCCCCATATACGCGGGCGGTAGGGTATTCCGTAAGGCGTCTCGGCGGAGAGGTCGGCGAACATTTTTTTCAAAGCGGGCAATGCGCCGCGGATGGCCTTTGTGAAAGCGGCGTCGTTCATCGCCTTTTCGGCGCGTGCCGTAAACCAGCCCACCTTGTCTATCTCACTCACGATGAATTCGGTTTTTGAGAGTAAAAATTCTCTATACTCATTTTCTCCGGTGGTCAGGAACAATTCCACGGCGGCGTGTATCTTTGTCATTTTGGCCCAGCCGCTTCCCTCTCCGTCCGTGACCCTGTAGAGCGTACGGGCGGCTTCCAGCGCGTTGGCGCCTAACGCGTCGTTGAAGCCTTTCAGCGCGCGGGAAGCGGCGGCGAGGTGGGCGGCTGTAAGGAGTTCGCGCGGCGGGTTGTCCTCGGTGAACACCCAGCGGTCGTCGTCGTTTCCCTTAACGCCGTCCGTCATCGCCGCGCTGTCGCCTAACAGCACGTACTGCCGAAGGTCGCTGGCGATGATGCCGCGGTAAAGCCGCCCGAGGCTGTTGTACGCGCCCACCACCGTGAGGACACCGTGCTCAATCTGCTGCAAAATGTCGTTTTTGCCATCGCTCTGGTGGATTTCGACAATCCGCCTTTCCTGGTCAATGGTTGTCACGTCGTAATTCACGTTAAAAGCCTCGTATGCCAGGGCGAGGATATAGGCCTCCCCAGACTGCGACTCCACGCGAAGGTCAAAGTCGCCGGCGTCGTGCCAGCCGCCTGAGTTCAGGCCGGGGACGACGTCGCCCGGATTGTATTTGGTCAGCGTGGAGGGCCCCTGCCTGTAACCATCAAAGTGATTGTGATTAACCGGCGCCATTCGCGCGTCGTCGTCGTGGCAGAGGGCGTGCCATACGCGGTATTTTTCGTTCACCCTCATGTGGCACATCTGCACCGGAAGGAAATACTCCAGCACCGGCTGCCACACGCCGCGGTCGTAAACGTCAGCCGCAATCCTGAAAATAGACGACCGCGACGCGCCGTACTCGACGCGGTACAGGCCTTCTTCGCTTATGTCCGTGAAATCGAATTTCAGGTAGTTGTAGCGGAGAAAAAACCCCCATTCCCGCCCGTCAGCCGAAAATACCTGCTCCGCGCCGGTTTCGGTTATTTTGAAAAGACAGGGTTTATTACGATTTGTTTCGCGTTTGTCCAGCTCGATGATTGCCATTTTCGTCTGATTTGGATGGTAGCCCACCTGCGACGTTTGAACGACGGGCGCGTATACCCAGTCTTCCACAACGTTAGGCGTTATAACCCATTGAACAGCGTTATCCGTCAATCCCGCCGGTACTTCGCTTGAGATCACAAACCAGCCATTGTTGTGGTTCATGCGCCCGTCGTAGAGTTTCAGTTCCGCGCTCCTCGTCTCAATGGTGAGCCTGCTGTATGGGTCGTCGGGGCGCGCCGTGAAACGCCTTCCAACAGCGTATGGCTCCGCGATGATGTCGTCCGCGATAATCGGATTGTATCCCCTGTTATCACCCGAGAGGCGCTTCAAATCGGCTTTCAATTCAGATTGACCGGGATCACTGAAATCCCCTGTATAATTATAGTTGGCCGGCAGCGAAAGCAGCGGCCCGTTGGGCTGCTCCGGGAAGATGCCGTGCTTCCCGTCCATTATCCACGGTTTTCCGAACAGGGCGCCGGGGAACAGTTCCATATTGAAACAGACCTTGCCGGTTAAGATATCCGGTATCGGGACGTCCAAATCCACGGTAACGACGATCGACTTTCCTTCGCCCCTGACAATAACCCTGTAATCGAATTTGAAATCCGGGTAGATCCGGGGATTGAAGCCAATCAAATGCTTGGAAGGGTCGGGAAAACTCAAGGTGGTCGTAATCGTATTCGCCGCTTCATCCAGTTTGCGCTCACACTGTTTCGGCACCGGCTGCCATTGCCCCGGCGTCTGCTCAAAACGTATATCGCCGTTGGTGGCGACACGGCTGCCGTGCATGATGACGCTCACGCCGGCCTGATGCCCTTCGGGATAAATATCGTCGAATGCCATCACGTCTACGCCCATGTTCTCGAAGTAGCCGGAGGCGCTTAACCTGAATTCATGCTCCCCGGAGGATGCGTAATCGGTTGTTTTTTTCATGACAATTACATGATATTATGGTATTATTACAATAGAAAGTATAGGAGGGATAAATGTCACGTTACAGTTTCAGCGTCGCCACGTACGTACACGCGGCTTACCTGTTCCATGCCGATTTGGATTCCATACGGCACGGGCTGGATTACTTCGAAAAGTACTGCCCGCTTGACAAGGCGTATCTGGAGACCCACCGCGGCCTTTTCGATGTCCCAAAGGACAAGATGAAAGAGGTGAAAGCCCTCTTTACGGAGCGCGGCATAAAAGTGTCGGGAGGCATCACTTCCACGGTGAAGGTCGAAGGAGTGGATAAAAACATAATCTTCGACGTGTTCTGCTTCACGAATAAAAAATACCGCGAAGAGTACATGCGGATTGTCCGCGACTGCGCGGAGTTGTTTGACGAGATAATCCTTGACGACTTCTTCTTCACGGCCTGCCGCTGCGAGGAGTGTATCGCGGCGAAGGGAAAAAAGTCCTGGGACCAATACCGGCTGGACCTGATGGAAGATGTATCGAAGGAAATCGTGGCTCTCGCAAAGAGCGTCAACCCCAAATGCAACTTCATCATCAAATACCCGAACTGGTATGAGTCCTACCAGGCGAACGGCTACAACCCCGGAAAGCAAAAGGACATCTTCGACATGGTCTACACCGGCACCGAATCGCGCGACCCAAGGTATTCCCAGCAGCACCTTCAACGCTATCTCAGCTACAGCCTGATGCGCTGGATGGAAAATGTCGCGCCGGGACGCAACGGCGGCGGCTGGATCGATCCGGGCGGAGCGCAGGCCAACATGAGCTACTGGCTTCAGCAGATGGAACTTACGCTGTACTCAAAGGCCAGGGAACTCATGCTTTTCAGTTTCAATTTTTTGATTGACTCGCCGGTGCTCCCGCCTTTGGGGCAGCAGCTCGGGCGCGTCGACAAGATCTTCAAGCAGCTCGGCAACCCGATTGGCGCGGTGATGGTAGAGCCCTATGACGCCGACGGCGAGGATCAGCTTGTCAACTACATGGGCATGTGCGGTTTACCCTTCGAGCCCAAACCCGAGTTCGACCCGAAAGCTTCGTCCGTTTTTCTTACGGCGAGTTCGGCGCACGACCCCGCGATGATCGATAAACTGAAAGCTTATGTCGCCGGCGGCGGCACCGCGCTTGTCACGTCCGGCTTTATGCGCGCGACCTACGACACCGGTTTCAAGGACATGACCAGCGCCCGTCTCACCGGCCGTTATGTGACAGGCAAAGACTACTGGGTGGATTCGTATTACGGCAACCACAAGACTTTCCATTCGGGTTCCGAACCAATCGGCATCGAGATGCTCGATCACAAGACAAACGCCTCGTGGTGCGAAATCGCCCTTGTGTCAGGCGATTTTAGCTTTCCGCTTGTGCTGCACGATTTCTACGGCAAAGGCGATCTCTACATCCTCACGACGCCGGACAATTTCTCCGACCTGTATAAACTGCCGAAGGGCGCGTTAGGCTTCATCGGAAAGATACTCGCCGGGGATCGTCTGGTGTACCTGAACGCCGAAGCGAAGTATAACCTGTTTTTGTACGACAACAATATTTTCGGCGTGTATTCGCACCGGCCTCACATGGACGACCTTGAAATCGTTGTTCGCGGCGATGAATTCAACGCGATTGAGGATATCGAATCCGGCATCGTCTATAAAACCGAATACCCGCTGATCCAACCGAGCAGGCGGCACGACTCGACCACGACGCTGAAGGAGCTGCCGGAACGTATTGTGCGCGTTCCGTCTCTGAACGGCTGGTACAGGTTTTTCCGCCTGACCAACAAATAAAGGGGCTATAAATGGATCTACAGGATAATCTCGAGTTGATCGAATTGTTTAAACGGCTCAGGGTCACGGATGTCCGGGACGGCATGGACTGGATGGGTTACCATCATTACGGTTCGGTTGACTACAGTATCCGCCCCCTTTTCAGGCCGGAGACGAGTATTATCGGCATCGCGCGGACAGCGCGTTATGTGCCATACGAGGGGCCGGTTCCGGCCCTTCCGCCGGAGGAATACACAAAGTGGGTAAAAATGTATTATGCGGAAATTTGCTATGATCCATGGACAGGCGATATTCAGGAAGGGGACTTTATCTGCCTGGATATCGCGAACCTGGACGTAGGGCTCCTGGGTTCCAACAATACCCTGAACTGCAAAAAACGCGGGGCTGTGGGATTCATGACCAACGGCGGCGGCATTCGGGATACGGACGAGTGTATTCTGCAGAAGATCAACGTTTGGTCAAAGCACGTTTCCCAGCCCATGGATCAGGCGAGAATTCGCTACATCGACAAGGACATCCCGATAGCAATAGGCGGTGTCGCGGTTTATCCGGGTGATGTTGTCGTAGCCGACGGCGACGGCGTAATTGTGGTTCCGAGGAAAGACGCGAAGGATGTAGCAAAATACGCGTGGCAGGAGGCGAGTTCCGACAAAAAAGCCCGCAAGCAGCTCTATCTCGATCTGGGAATGAAACTTGACGATAGTGTGGAGTAGGGGAGTAAGATAATAGGGGAGCAGGGGAGTAAGGTGTTAGGGAGTAGGGGAATAAGAACCAATCTCGTCCCTACTCCCTTACTCCCGTATTCCCTTACTCCTTTTTTTTACGCTACTTTGAACCGCGAAACTTCCTTCAGTAATGCGTCAATGCCCTGGCGGGTCTTGCCGCTTATATCGTTGACGTGGTTTACCGCCAAATTGATCTGTTCCGCGCCTGAGGCCATCTCGTTCATACCGGAGCTTATCTCCTGCGTCGCTCTTTCGAGGCTATTGCTTTCCTGTATTACTTCCCTGGCGCCTTCAAGCATTTCATGTGAATCACTCTTTACCTGCCGGGTTATTTCGTTTACCGTGCTGACGCCCTGAAGAACCTGCTTGCTGCCCGTTCCCTGCTCCTCCATCGCGCTGCGGATGTTATCCTCCTGTTCCGCAACGACTTTGACGCTTGAGTCAATGGCTTCGAACTTCTGCAGCACATTTTCGGTTGAGTTTGTTATCTTGTCGATTGATCCCTTTATCTTCTTCAAGACCGTACCGATGGTCTTGGACTGCTCGCTGGAGCTTTCCGCCAGTTTGCGAATCTCGTCGGCGACTACGGCAAAACCTTTGCCCGCATCCCCGGCGTGAGCCGCTTCAATCGCGGCGTTCATGCTCAAGAGGTTTGTCTGGCTGGCAATGTTCGCCATTACGGAGTTAATCGCCAAAAGACCCTCGGAATCATG